>Ga0214917_10001132_pt1 | contig 34783 bp, 33 predicted proteins | sample LL_1208_BB_MetaG_FD_177983 | JGI IMG/M metagenome (GOLD analysis project Ga0214917, IMG submission 177983) | Freshwater microbial communities from Lake Lanier, Atlanta, Georgia, United States - LL_1208_BB | ecosystem: Environmental > Aquatic > Freshwater > Lake | place: USA: Georgia | collected... | reverse complement strand
GTAAGAAAAGATAGTAACTAAAAAAGGAATGCGCGTGTCTTTTAAGCCTCTCAGTGCATAAATCCCAACCACTTGAAGCCCATCAAAGATTTGAAAAACTCCAGCGATTCGAACAAGAGTAACTGCCATCTCTTCCACAGCAGGTTCGGAAGTGTAAAGATTTACAATTTGTCGAGCAAACAAAAGCAATCCCAAAGCATTCGCAATGCCTAGAAAACTACAGAGGAGAAATCCACTCTTTCCTGCCAATTGAACCCCAGACCAATCTCTTCTCCCGGCATATCCCCCCACTCGTACTGAAACTGCAAAAGATACACCTAAAGGAATCATAAAAGTCGTCGAAGCCACATTCAGTGCAATTTGATGGGAAGCAACTTCAGTTGCCCCGATTAGTCCCATGATTAAAGTACTTCCACTAAAGTAAATCATTTCAGCCAGCATGGAACCACTGGAGGGAATTCCAATTCGAAGCATCTCATGAATCCAAGAGAGTTTGATCTCTCTCCTTTTCCAGAATTCATAACATCGGTATTTTCTAGAAAAAGAAAGGTAACTTCCCAATCCCACACATAAAAACACCTGAGCGAAAGCAGTAGCCAATCCACACCCTCGAATTCCCAGTGGAGGAAACCCCATTCGTCCATAAATTAAACAGTACCCTAAAACGGCATTCAAAACAGAAGCAATAGCGACGAGAATAATTGCAGGCTTAGGATTTTCAACCGAATCACAAAACTGTCTAAAGACAATAAATCCTAAATGGAAGGGAACTCCCCAAACCACAGCCAGAAGATATTGTTTGGATACCACCAATAATTCGGGATTCTGACCCAACTTGAAAAGTATTCGCTCTCCGAAAATCAGAAGTGCAACCATGAAACAGCTCAGGAGACCGCTTAAAAAAAGCGCACTTTGAAGAAGAGATCTAAAATCTTTGGTTTCCCCTTTACCAAAGGCGTGAGCAATGAGTGGATTTAGAGCACTTAAGATTCCTAGAGACACCAGTTGGAGAAGCCAATAAAAAGTGGTTGCTACTGCCATGGCAGCAAGCGGCATCTCTCCGAGATGACCCACTAACATATTGTCTACAATCGGCATGGTCATCCACAGAAGCTGCGTAGCAACCATGGGAACAGCCAATCGAGCAGTTCGCTTTAGCTCACATTCTAAAACTGTCATTCCACATTTTCTCAAATTGATTTTTGAAGCGTTCGACTATTTCTGGATCTGTAAGATAAACTTGGTTCTCCTGGTTTTTAAAAGCGGCGCCTAAAGTGAAATTGAAAGAACCAGTCTCTAAAAATTCACCATCAACAATAACAAACTTGTGATGCATGATTCCCCGTTGTCGTCCCATTCTCACCTCGACTCCAGCTTTAACAAGAGAGTCGACTAACGAATGGTCTTCTTTTGCTTGTTTCCGGTCCACTATTATTCTGACCGGAACTCGCTTAAAAACGAGCAAGATCTCATGAACAATTTCCGGATGGGTTAAGTGAAAAATTGCAATATCTAACGACTTTTTTGCTGACCGGATGAAATGCATGAGTTTTTCGTCGCAAGCCTCATCTGATGAAAAGCAGGAGTTATGAGAACTTTTACTGGCTCGCCGTTCGATCAGCTGACTGTCTTTTTTGGGGGGATGCCCAGCACATGAGGATAAGCATAGCGCTAGCATAACCATAAAAACACTTCTCATTTCACCACCTCGAGGAGTCGTTCAAAGGTATCAAGTAAGAAATCGGGGGCATACTTCAAAAGCCTCTCCTTTGAAGTGTATCCGTACAAAACTCCAACCGTTCTTAACCCTGCTAATTGGCCTGACATAAGATCGATGGGAGTATCTCCCACAATTAAAGCCTTCTCTGGCCTAACCCCAAACTTTTTGCAGATTTCCACACAAGGAACTGGACTGGGTTTGGGCTGGAGAAAAGTTTCTCGGCTATAAAAATCCTCAAAGTAACTTTCTAACTTAAAGGCTTTAAGCGTTCTACCAGTGAACATCTCACTCTTGTTTGTAACTATTACCTTTTTTTGCTTCAACTGTTGGAGCGTCTCTTTCACTTGAGGAAATACCTGAGTGCTCTTATCTAGTTGTTCTTTGAACACTTTATAAAAGTCCTCCATAAGCTTTTGCTCAAAATCAACTTCTTTACCCTTTAATACTTTCTTGATGAGCCCCTGAACTCCCGAGCCAATATATTGGGTTACTTCCTGAAGCGATACTTCTGGGAGCTGGTTTGCTCGAAGTGCAGAATTCAGTGCACAAGCAATATCCTGACGAGTGTCCAAGAGGGTTCCATCTAAATCAAAAAGAATCAAATCAACATGAAGCATCCACCCACTTTAGTCGATGGGTTTTTCCTTGGCAAACCAGGTCTCATGGATGTCATTTCCCAAAAGAACTTGCTGATTTCTTAAGTAGGAATTCGAGAGGATGGGATTAGAAAGACTAAACCCCAAGCTAGACTGGGGTGAAACAACAGTTCTAGACTGATTAAAAATCACTTCATCAAATAATTTTCTTTCAAGAAAATAAGAAAACAGGGTGGGTCCACACTCGAACCATGCTTCGTGGTTTCCGCTGTCACAGATCAACTGTGCCAAAGAATCTAATACTAAACGTCCGTCTTTTTCTTCACTCTCTATTAAACGGATTCCCTTGCTGAGAAACTCTTCTTTGCGCAAGTGATCGCACCCCTTGCCGTGGACCAACGTTACGGAAAGAGCCGTATTCATTACTTTTGAATGCAAAGGAAATTGGAGCTTCCGATCCAAAATCCACACAGGCTTTTTAATTTGCTGCCCAATTAAACGAGCATTTAACTGGGGATCGTCACAAATTATCGTTTTGACACTCGTAACGAGGACATCTGCTTCTTTCCTTCTTTTGTGAGTAACTTCATCGACCAACTCACCTGTGATCTTCATGGGCCTGTTGGCCTCACCACACACTTTTTCATTGGCAGTTAAAGCCAGCTTCCCAGTGATCCACGCTTTCTTTCGCAGATTATATTGGGAATAGGCACGGTAAAAAAAAGCTATTTCAGGTAAACCAATCCATTGAACCTCTACTCCAGCTGCCTTTAGAAGAGCTTCACTTTTTCCAAGTACCAAAGGGTTGGGATCCACAAACCCAAAAACCACCCTTTTAATTTTTTTTTTGATTATTAAATCTGTGCAGGGGGGGGTTTTACCAAAATGACAACAGGGTTCCAACGTAACGTAAAGAGTTGCTTCAGGTTCCTCTACCACCCCTTTCAAAACTTCCACTTCAGCATGAGGGTAACCAGCAGCCCAGTGACTGCCTCTTCCAATCACTTCTCCTTTTCGAACCAATACAGCTCCCACTGCGGGATTGGGTGAAGTGAAGCCTTTTCTTTTTTCAGCTTCTAAGAGTGCTTCACGAAGAAAATGGGCATCTTGTTCATTCGAATGACTCTTGCCGTTAAACATGGTCCGTAGGATCTACCCTATTCTCATGAGACCTTCTAGGATCTTTCACAAAGACCAAGTAAAATCAGTTAGGGTCCAAAAATGTTCAGAAACGACTGCTTACAGCAACTAAAAAACGATTCTTTTGACCTCCTCATCATTGGAGGAGGTGCCACTGGTGCTGGAATTGCTCTAGATGCTACGGCAAGGGGTCTTAAAGTAGCACTCATTGAACAGTCTGATTTTGGTTTTGGAACCTCAAGCCGAAGCACTAAGCTCGTCCACGGTGGAGTTCGGTACCTCGAGCAAGCGGTGATGCATTTGGATCGCAGTCAATTTCGTCTGGTTCGAGAAGCACTCAGAGAAAGAAAAGTTCTCACCGAAATAGCTCCTCATTTGGTTCGCTGGATCCCGCTTCTCATCCCTATGTATAAACGGTTTGAAGCTACTTACTATAATGCGGGTCTGCGAATGTATGATTGGTTAGCTGGAAAAAACTTAGTCCATAGAAGTCGATTCGTATCACCAAAGGAAGCTTTAGAGCTTTGCCCTTTCCTCAAACGTTCCGGACTTAAAGGCGGAGTCATCTACTATGACGGCCAATTTGATGATTCCAGAATGAATCTGAGCGTTCTTTTAGCTGCGAAAGAGCGCGGGGCTACTGTGGGTAACTATATTCGAGTGAATGGGTTTAGAAAGACAAATGGTTTGATTTCGGGAGTAGACCTGGAAGACACACTCACTAAGGAGAAATGGTTTACTTCAGCCAAAGTAGTCGTGAACGCTACTGGACCCTTTACAGACACCATTCGGAAGCTGAATGATCCCGAAAGTCATCCGCTGCTTAAATTAAGTTCCGGAGCTCATATCGTTTTACCTCTTCCCTCGCCCGATTATCATGTCGGTGTTCTTATTCCAAAAACACAGGACAAGAGAGTGCTGTTTGTCCTTCCTTGGTTGGGCAAGATGTTGATTGGAACTACGGATAATGCAGCCAAGATAACTGACGATCCCAAGGCTTCAGCCGAAGATATTTCATTTATTGTGAATGAATATGCGCGTTGTTTCGATAAACCCCTGGATGAAAAACAAATACTCTCCGCTTGGTCTGGCCTGAGACCCCTTGCAGATGAATCTAAATCGGGGGGAACGGCTTCTCTTTCGCGCGATCACTCTATCGAAGAAACCTCCAGTGGACTCATTAGCATTTTTGGTGGCAAATGGACCACCTACCGACTGATGGCGGAGGATGTCGTAGATAAAGTGGTGAGCCGTTTTTCTAAAAAAACCCTCCCTTGCACCACTCATCAAATCAAATTGTATGGAGCACAGAGATTAAGTGAAGCATTAAAAAAAGAGGCCCTTCAACAGAGTTTTTCAAAAGAAACGACCGAACATCTCTGGACAACGTATGGAGATAGAATATCTGAAATCACAGAAATTGCGGCTCAAGGTTACTCGAATCTTTTTCATCCTGAACACCCCCTGATCGAAGCGGAAGTGGTTTTTAGTGCTCGAAAGGAAATGGTAGCTCGCTCCTCGGACATTCTCTTTAGAAGGACCCGTTTAGCTTTTTTGGATAAAAAAGCGGCCGAGCAGTGCTTTGTAAAAGTACACACACTGCTGGCCGCAGAACTCAATTGGACTGAAGCAGATAAGCAATCAGACAGAACCGACTTCAACAGTCAGCTCTGAAACATTACTGTCCTTGAATATTATAGTGCGGAGAAATTCGCTTAATTTTTTCAACTAACTTCGCAATTTCTTTACCGTCTTTTGCTTTTGTAATTCGAGTTTTTAGTTGCTGAATCTTAGAGCGTCTTCGACGTCTACGATCAATTTCTTGTCTTCTAGTGAAAGCACCCATGTTTTTCTCCTGTTTTGGAACCCCAAATATTACAGACTCGTGTCAAAAAGAAAAGAGCTGAGCTTTAATCTTCTGATAAATCTTCCCCGGGGATATGCCTGGCTTACCCTCCAAGTCCTGAAAACTGGGGGGCCAAAGGCCTGGATCAAAGTGCATCGGTTCAGGCGAAATACCCAGAACTTTTGCTACCAGCTCAGAACAATAAAAGCGATCATTTCCCCAGGAAAAAGAAGAGTCGTAAGGCTTTCCAAGCCAGTTTTTGAGAAGCTCATCTGCTCCTAACGGTTCTTCCACAAGGAGGTTTTCTCTGGGAATTCCAAATTGCGCCAATTCATCCAGTGAACTTTGGATCACACCTGTTTGAGGATGAGAGTGAAGAAAATTAACTCCATCGAAAGTAACCGCAACATGAGCATAGGGAAAGTCTGGTTCCAAAACTACCTTTTGACCTTGGCTGTTCTTTACTTCCAAGAAAACCACTTGGGTCTGCGCAAATGATAGAAATCCGCCCATCAAGCTCCAAGCAATCCATACACTCTTTATCATGAACGATGTTTTCGCTGCTTGAGGCACACATAGGCAAGGCCAGCTGCATTAAGAGAAATGTCCAATTCTAAGAGATTATGGGCTTCCTGATTCCAGGGAATTCCCCTTTCTCTTAAACAAGATTCAAAGTACTGGTTGAGATTCGAAAAAATAAACTTCTCCACTTCCTCATCGGGGATGCTTAAAGAATCTGCTTTCTCTAAAAGTGATTGGTGAAATTCAATATGCCTTTTCAGTTGTTCGGCTCTTTCCCTCAGGTCTCCCACCTGACCAAAATGCGTCAAAAATGCGCTTTTAGCTCCAGCATCTCTAATCTTTTCTACTGCTTTTATCGCTTCGCTAGCATTGAAATCCACAGGACTGGACGAGGGAAAATGAAAAGGGCTCCTTCCCAAAAGATCCGGATAGCACACTCCAAAAGCATCACCGGTAAAAATGGTCTCCTCCTTGGAGTCCAGCATGCACAGGTGGTGAGAAGCATGCCCCAGAGTGTACATGAACTTGAACCCTCTAGTTCCCCATTTTACTTCCTCCCCATCCTCAACTGTTCTGATTCGTCCGGGAGCGATGGGTTCAATTAATCCGTAAAGACTGAGAAATTTTTCCTCACCATAAACTTTTTTTGCGCTTTCTATCAAACGACTCGGATCCAACAAAGTGCGAGCTGCTTTGGGATGAGCAAGAATAGTAGCGTTAGGACAGGCTTGAGCAAGAGCAGCTGTCCCTCCAGCATGATCCAGGTGTGCATGGGTGACTACTAACAGATCAACTTTATCTGGGCTGCCACCCAAAGATTTTAAGTGCTCAATTAGGAGGGGAACAGCGTGAGCTGTATTATTCTCAACAAAGACCGAATGACCTTTTTCCAAGAGCAGAAACGAAGCCGCAAAACGCGGGAACAAATATTTACAATCAATTGTTTTCCAGCTCATAGTTCAGAAAGGAGCATCAGACGAAACAAATTTGTAAGAATCAGGCTCGAAATTTCTCAGAGGTGAAGAAATCAAGTGCCCGGTCTTCTGTAAATTTAAGGTTCCTTCTGGTTCTCTGTTCCCAACAAGAGCAGAACCATCGGAAAGATCAAACCCAATTTTACCAGTGTAAAAATCATAGCTCCCTTCGACGAGGGTTACTCTGAAGCCGATGTCTCTGATGACTGTCCATCCCACGAAAGTAAGTGGGAAAAAGGGGTTTTCACTTTTCACGGGGGCTTTTCCTAAAGCAACGTTCAAATTGAGATCCCAGAACTTTCCTTTATAGAAACCCGTTACCGGCTTCATTAATCGGGCCGCGGGGGGCAAAGTAACATTGCCATCTCTCCGCATCTCAAATCTGCCCACTCTTCCAAATATCAATGAATACCAAGTGCCACGCACTACCCCGTCGCCAATTTCTTCTATCTGCAAGACAGCATCTAGATCTTCTTCAGGTCTTTCCAAGTTAAAAATGAACGGGGCACTATGAATCGGGTAATTTCTAGTTTCAAATCGGTAAATAACTGCCTCTTTGCTTCCAAAATCACCAAATACCAGTCGCGCGATTGCAGATAATTTCAATTCACTTTCTTCAATAGTCTCCCCTGCTTCTTGAAATGTCTCTATACTCAATTCTGATCTTTGATACACATCCAAAAACTCGTGATAAAGATACCCTCTATACACTCCCGCAAGATCCGCGCCTTTCTTGGGCACACTGAGTGATGTCAGTGGAAACACTTTTGAAACAGCCACAGGATTCAGACGTCCGTCTTTTTTCATTTCCCCGGAGATTCTCTTTAAATCACAATTCATACAGCGCAAACCATTGACTGTGGTTTGGCACTTCATGGTTTTTTTAGGGCCTGAGAAGAAGATCTGATTATCAAAATAGTTGTAACTGCCGTGGTCGAAAATCCCTAACAGGCAATATTCTTTGCCCTCGTGGCACAAAACATCTTCTTTCCCACCCCAGTTACCTAAATTTCGATACGAAGCGAATGGATCCCCTTCTTTGGATGTGTCGTAGTTGCTTCGAAAAGTGAAGCTCTGAAGACGGTACATTTTTCCATCTCCACAAAGCCCTTCATACTCCCCACCGATGGGTTCCATCAGAGGATAGAGCGGCTGTACGGGGTCCGCTTTGTTGACCATGAGTACACCTTCACCCGTGCTAAAGTTGGAACGGACCCTACCGGTAAACTTTCCGGGAGATTCATAATTGAGCACTACACTTATTTTTTGATCCGGATGGTCCAAAGGCAAAGTGTTGTGATCAGAATGAAATTTAATATCGTAATAGTGATAAGTGATGTATTCGGGGCTTGAGAAATCACCAAACTGCAGTTTGAGCAAGGCCATGTAGGAAAAAGTATCCTCTGATTCTTTATCCTTATCCCCTTGATTACTGACTAAAATATCGAGTTGAACCAGCTGATCTCGCTGAATGGACTCATGTCGAATGATTCCTGAATACCTGCCTACTAACTCTAGAGGCGAAGCAGCCACAGCCATCACAGAAATAAAATGAATTGCAACTAACGCAAAAAACCGCATAAGTCCTCAAATCCGCTGTTTTATACCCTATTTTGGGTGACAATTGTTGGCTGGTTTCATTTTTTTTAAAACTCAGCTTGAAACTTAAAAAAACAGAGCTAAAACAAAGCTTTACTGGGAGGCCCTTGTGAGAAGTTTTTTCCTTTTCGTTTGTTTTTATTTAAGTAGTTTTGCAATAGCTGCTGAACCTCAATTGGGTTGGGGACATGAATCAGAAGCAAGCGCTGTGATTGCTTCTGGAAACGCAGACAATCAAACGTACAGTCTGGGACAAAAAACCCAATATCTCTGGGCAGAAGATGCGATTAAAACAAATGCCCGTTACCTTTTGGGCAAAAGTGGGGGATTAGAGACTGCCCGAAATTGGGCGGTAGGTGGAAGATATGAAAGATCCCTAAGTACCCTTCTTTCCGCTTATTTGGGATACCAACTCGACAGCAACATTTTTGCAAATTTGGACTATCGACACACCGGAGACTTGGGCGCCAAATATTTTTTCCTCAAGAACAAGCCCCAAGTGCTTTTCTCAGAACTTGGTTACCGTTTGACTCAAGAGAATCAGCTTAACCCTTCCCAATCTCTCACAAGTCACTTCGTTAGAATCTATACTGAATGGGGCTCCGATTGGACACCTACTCTCTCCTCAAAAGTCTATGTGGAATACTTGCCAAACATTACTCGCTCGCAGGATTGGCAACTTAATAGTGAAGTGAGTTTGGCGGTCATGCTTAATGAGATTTTTTCGCTCAAAACTGGCTATTTGTTCCTTTATCGAAATACACCAGCAGGTGTAGGCAAGAAGCAATTAGATACTTTGTTTACAACTTCTCTAGTAGCAAAGTTCTAAAGGGTGTAGTGTTTAAAACATTAAGGGGGTTCTTATGAAAAGAACTGTTCTCAGTGTTTTCTCGCTTCTACTTTTTTCCCATTCGGTATTTGCGCTCGAAACGGTTCCCTATGTCGACCTGAAACAGTACTTGGGAGTTTGGTATGAGATAGCTCGAAATCCAGCTCCTTTTCAGAAGGATTGTGTTGCTAGTCGCGCCACTTACTCCGAGCGAAAAGATGGAAAAATAACTGTTCTCAACGAATGCCACAAAGGCACTTTCGATGGCCCTCTTAAACAAGCAGAAGGGGTGGCCAAAGTAGTTGACACCAAAACGAACTCTAAACTTAAAGTTAGTTTTTTTCTGTTTTTCTGGGGAGATTACTGGATTATCGATTTGGATGAAGAATATAGATGGGCGGTGGTTTCAGAGCCCAATCAAAAGTACCTCTGGATATTAAGTCGAACCCCTCAAATGAACGAAGCAGATTACCAGGGGATTATCAGTCGACTAAAGGAAAAGGGATTTGATTTAAGCCGACTTCGACCGACGCCCCAGCCGCTCAGCTGATTCGGACTCTAAATTGCAAACATATTGCACAAAATCAGCTTCTGTAAGTATTCCTATTAAAGTTTGGCCTTCCACTACTGGAAGACAACCAAACTTATTTTCCAGCATTTTTAAACCTGCTTCGCGCAAAGACTCATCAGGTTCGGTCGTCTCAGCCCCCCGAATCATCACTTCGCTTACTTTGATCTCTCTGAGAAGATCTCTCACCTGAGATAAAGGCATACTCTGATCAGTAAAAAGAGCTGCCCCAACTAAATCCCTCTGGGAAACAAGACCAATCACTTCTTGATCTTTATTTACTACGGGGATGTGCCGGATGTGATTTTCAGCCATCACATCGTAAACAGTATCCAAGCGATCATTTTCCCGTGCAAACACAACCTTTTCGGTCATAAGATCTGCCACTTGTAGTTCAGTCATCCGGTCCTCCTTATGGAACAACTTTTCGTGGACTTACAGCCACAGTTCCCGATTCTTTTTCAAATTGCTTTTGCAGTTTTTCAGCAAACGATCGGATCTTTTTTAGGTGAGTTCCTTTTAAGATGTCATCTTCAGTTACAACCACTTCCGAAAGCGGTATTTTTCGACACATGTCCCGCATCTGGACCAAAACTCTGTTTCCGCCTGATCCGCCTTCGGTCACAACAAACGCAACCCGAGGAAGTTTTTCTCCCACTTTCAGAAGATAAGTGCGAATAGGACTTGAAAGACGACTCATCCACACTGGAGAAGCTACGATTACAACGTCGTAATGAGAAGGATCGTTTAGGGGAGAATCAATGACAGGTGCCGCCCCAGTTGCTGCTTCCCAAATCGACTTTAAATATCCAAGAGCACCCGCTCGCCCTTGAGATTCGGTAACCTCTTCCACCTCGTCACAGGAAAGAATATCCGCCACAGTTTCTGCGACTTTTTTTGTATTTCCCGTTCGAGAAAAGTAGACCAATAAGGATTTATAGTTTTTTGCCACATGGCCCTCCTGAGACGAAGTTATCTGACTCTAGCCTTCGCAAAGATTGGGCCATCCCACTAGGCCTTCGTTTTGAGGCAATTAGCTGTAATGAAGTGCAAAAAGCAGTCTGGCAGCTTGCACTCTTGCTTAACACTAGGACTTTGTTTAGAGTGACTGGATTAAGACCTACTCAAGGAGTGAATATGAAAAAATATCAAAAGCCTGTAGTAGTAAAACTAGGTTCCGTATTGCTGATTAAAGGCAACAAAAACCTTAAATCAGACTTCACGACTGTTGGTTTTCTATAATAATAACAGTCTGTTACGATTCAAAAAGGAAGACTTTTCTAAGTCTTCCTTTTTTTTTAGGTTTCTCTCATGTCTATCTTGGTTCCAAATTTTAAAGTCGAACTCGTTTCCACGATTAGTCTGACTGAAATAGACGGCAAATTGGTGCTTTTCTCCAAAGATACTGGGGATTTCTTTGGGCTCAATGAATCTGCTCTTTTTTTATTGAAAAACCTCCTCGATACAGATTTTTGGCAAGCTGTTGCTGCGGGAGCTGCTGAATATGCAGTGACTGAACAGGCTATTTGTGACGACCTGATGGAGCTGGTGACTGAGCTTGAAAAACAAAAGCTTCTCAGGAAACTTCCCCTGAAGTAAAAAAGTCGGACAGCCTCATGACACCCCCTACATTGATCAGCTTCAAAAATGGTACAGCTACCCTTGAATCCGTTTCACCTTTCTTTCAAAAATACTCGGATGGCCATTGCACTCTTTTAGTCAGAGGTGAACTTTTTTCTGTTGCTGGTCACTCCTTTGCTGGTCCGCGGGATCCAGCCGCTCTTTCCACTCTTTTTAACCACTTAAAATCCGGATTAAGTTGGGAACTGCTAAATGGAAACTGTTCCTGTATTTTAATTACACCCGATTCAATATCCGCTTTTAGAACTTCTTTTTCCCCTCATCTTCTTTTTTATTCTGACGAGGGAATCAGCGATACTCTTCTTTCTTTAGCAGGGAAACACTTCCGCTTTTCTTTTGATTATTTAGAGAAGTTTGTACTCGATTCCCCCTCTCTTCAATTCACTTCTCCTCTTACTCCCTTAGAAGGGGTTCATCGTCTACAGCCCCAATCGCAGTTATTTATGAGGAGTCACGTTGCTCCACAGGTACACTTACTTTCCTTCACTCCCTTTACTCTGGTTGAAAAAGATCAAAGCTTTGAGGAATCAGGAATCCTTTTGAGAGAGACCCTTCGTGAAATACTTCAATGGCACCTGAAAAAGGAAGGTCCTGTTGCGACTGAACTTTCAGGAGGACTCGATTCTTCTTTTGTTACTTCCTTTTTAGCCGATCTTTCGGACAGACCTCTGAATTCACACATGTACTCTTACAAGAAGAATCCCTCCCACGCCTATAGTGAACACTGCGCGAAAGTCGTTGCTCAAGAGAAAAAAGTTTTACTTAAAGTAGTGGACTCTGCGGATATTCAATCTCCTGACCTCCAGGACTTAGCTCCTTACCAAAATGAACCCGTGGATTTTTTTTGGCAGGGAGTTTTATTCGGCACAATCTGCCAAAACCTGGTACCTTCCGGCAGTCTCTTGTTTACTGGTTTTGGCTGCGACCAATTGTTCATGAGAAACAATTCGATTCTGACTTGCCTGTTTCATCGGCAAGGATTTTTCAAGACTCTTCCCTTAGTTAAAGAAGTAGCTCGTTCTTTAGATAGACCGGCTGCAAACTTTATTTTTCAATACCTGGTCTCCAGCCTCCCGTCGCAAACACTGGTAAAAATACTTGATCAGACAAGGAATTGGAGAATTAATCCCTTTAAGATTGATGAATTACTTCCTCAGGTGATGCGAACTGAGAGAATTGATTGGTTGATACCTAGGGAAAATCTCAATCCCTCTTTGTGGCTACTCGAGCTTTATGAAGAAGGAGAGAATCTAGAAACAAGGTTCTTTGACAAGCTACTCCCCCACTCAAACCTTAATTACTTGGTTGCTCCTAACTATGTTTTGCAGCCCTACTTGGAAACGAAGGGCATTGAGTACATTCACCCACTTTGTGACTCCCGGATGATTGAATTAGCTTTTAGAAAGATTCCCTTTCAACACATCCACGATTTTTCAGGAGCTTACAAAAGCCTTTTGCGGGAAGCCCAAAAAGGGATTACCCCAGAAGAAGTACGGACTCGGAAGCGCAATGAATTCTCGTTTGATGGATTTTATTATGCCCTTTTGGATAAGAATCGAGACTTTCTGTCAGGTATTCTCGAAGAGTCGTTAGAGGAGTTTCAAGACTGGGTTCGGCCTCAAGAACTTCGACAGTCTTTACAAAAAATGCTCTTCGGCGGTTATTCGAACTCCGAAGTTAAACTATCAAGACTCATTAGTTATTTGATTTGGAGAAAGCATTTTATGAGCTACTACCAGACTGAGAGGAACGCGCTGCCATGATCCATGCACTTCTCTATGTTCTTAGCTTTTTGGGTTCTAAATATTTGGGGATAGATAAAACTCTTCATGGTTTTAGAAAATGGGGGCAGTTTCTTAGAAAGATCTTCCGGTTCTCGGCTTCTCCAGAGCAAATAGAAATTAATCTCAAAAAAAGTCTGCGATGGGTACCTTTTGCAGCTAAGTGCCTCGATCAAGCAATCATCACTTGGTTCGCATTAAACTTGAATGGTCACCGGGCAGTTTTAAGAATTGGTCTAAGTATCACGCCTTTGGAAAGTCACGCATGGGTGGTATTGGGAGAAAAGATCTTTGTGGATACTTACAATATCCAGGACCTTAAAGTAGTAGCAGAATATCCCGCCTGGGATGATACTCGAGCTTCTAAAAACTGATTTGCATGCCGGCTACTAAATAGTGCAGAAAAGCGAAAGTATAAACCGTGCTGTTATCAGCCCCTCCTTCTAATAAACGATACCCCAGGTTAACAGAAACTTCCGGACTGAACTCGTAATTCACTCTTGCTACAATGTCTTCTGCTCGTCCCTGGGGAGCAGCAAGAGCATCCCCATCCAGATCAAAATTCCAAGCAGGACTTATCTGATACTGAAGTTTGAAATGAACAAGAGGAACAAAGCCAAGGTCTTTTTTTTCAGCGCTTGTCGCCCCTTGAGTAAGGCCCACTTTTGCATCCCGTATTTTACCGGTAAAACCAATCCAAAATTTCCACTTTTCATTTTCAACCAATCGATACCGATAAGTAAGACGATAAGAATTAAATTTGTAGACACTCTGGGTATCTACCCCAGCGGCAAAGGTCTTTCCCTGAAAATCAATCGCCCCGGGAAGTGTCCGATTGCCGTTTAAAGTTAAAGGAGCAAAAAGAGCTCGAAACTCGCTTTTTTCTGTCCATCGATACCCCATATAAATCCTGCCGGCTAGAAAGGGTCCATCTCCGAAATCTTTCAAAGAAAATTTTGTGCCAGTATCTCCGGGTATTTTGGCATCATTCCTTGATTGCCAGACAGGCCCAGCTTCCATTTCAAGTAACCAACGATTGTCTTTTGTTTCATGGGTTGAACCCCAAGCAAAAACTGAACTCGCTAGAAGAATAAATACCTTTTTCACTTAAAAACTCCTTATAACTTATAGGTGAATTATTCCTTATTTCTGCTTGTGTTACACCTGCTTTTTCTCAGGGTTGTCTAGATTAAAAAAAGAGTTTACCTTCCTTACTATTACTCGCTTTCTTTAACCGAAGAGGTTCTCATTAATATACGAACTACTTTGAAGATCAAGACAACTGTATTCTCCTTATTTCTTCTTGCACTGGGTGTTTTAACATCCATCAGCATTATGACGGGTTTTCAGTGCTTAATAGCTTTTGCTATTATCTTGAGTCTACCCGGTTATAATTGGCACAGAACCCCAATGAGTGCGCGGTTTTTACTCCTTTTAGCCTTCGTCATGGCCTTAACAGTTCTCTTGAACTGGGATTTCTATGAACACCCTTGGAAGGCCTTTTTTAGAGTACGTTATTTTGTTATTGGGGCCTTATCAATTATTCCTCTAGATTTTTATTTTAATAAATATCTCACTTCTGAATCACAGGAAACTCTGCTAAGGAAACTTTTGTCACTTTGCCTATTGGCTGCTAACGCTGCTTCTGTTTTGGGGCTGATTTGTTATTTTACTGGCTACAATCTTCTGAGAATGGATTACCTTGAATACGAGCGAAATAGCGGAACGTTCGGCTCGGTGATGGCATATGCACACTCTTTGGCATGGTTAAGTTTGTTTATGATAAATGTCTGTTTACATCGAAAAACACTCCAAATTAAGTTGCCGTTTTGGTATTTAGTATTTTCTAGCATAGTCTCCCTAGAGGCCCTTTTTACTACTCATACTCGCGGCGCGATGCTTGCTTGGTTTTTGGGCTGTCTTATTATCAAACGGAAAATAGCTTTTGCAGGACTCATGTTTTTTATCCTGAATTCCCTGGGGACAACCTATTTGAACAAAGATTTTGTTTCAAAACACATAGTGAGACCCAATTCAAATGAGGAACGGATAGGTTCTTGGTTAGGCGCTTACGAGGCCTTTAAGATGCGTCCGATTTTGGGAGTTGGCTACCTAAATTATGATTCCCTAAGTAGGAAAATAAAAAAGGAGCATAACCTGCCAGCGCCGTATTTTCAGGGTAATGCTCACAGTGATTGCTTGGAGTTATTAGCCTGTACCGGGTTTGTAGGTTTCTTTTGTTTTATAATCTGGCTTGGATGTTGGATGGTTGAGATTTATAAAAGAGGAAAACTGGAACAATCCTTTGTTTTTCCGTTTATCATTGCTTTTTTGATCTCTGGAATTACTCAAGTTACATTGTACACTAGCGAGACTCTCATCTTTTTAATGGCGACTTATGCTTTATCGCTGGTAGTAGGTCCCTCCAAAAGTAAATTGACAAATCTTCATCAATCAATCCTTTAATCCGCGACAGAACGTTGTAACCAATTCCATAGCTCTACTATTTGATCTCGGCTCAAAGAACTTTCAAAGGCCGGCATTGAATTTTTCCCTAAGCTTACCGAAGAAACAAACTCTTCTTTGGGAATGATCCGTGCCCTGAGTCTCGGCCCTCGACTTCCTTCACCTTTTATTCCATGGCATAGAGCACAGTTTTGCTCAAAAATCTTTTTCGCCGAAGCAAAATCAATCTTATCGTCGCGGACTCCGCTAAAACGAGCCTTCTGCTCTTCGTAGGTTGTAACAAACGGCAATGGAACCTGCTTACTTGCTTTAACCAAGTAAGCAAGCAGATCTTTCTCCTCGTCCGCTTCTAGATTGGCTCCAAACACTTTCATTTTTGAAATTGTTTTTTTCCAACCTTCAGCATCGATCTTTTGGCTTTCTACAATTCCAGAGGAATGACAGATGAGGCACTGGCTCTTGTAGATTTGATAGCCTTTTGCTTCCGTTTCTGAAACCATCCAAAAGTTTGCTTCCGCAACGGAATTCCGAAGGTATCCAGGGGGATTCCATGAATGTTTCAGAGGTTGAACATTGCCTTTCTTATCAGTAGCTCTTGAAAGGACTCTCATTGCTCTAGCCTTTGTTGCCTGAAAACTAAATTTAAATTCCTGCCATCCACCTGTTGAGTGAGGTGGAAAAAGCTGCGCTTTTTTCCAGGTTCTTCCTCCATCCAGAGAGAGTTCCACTTGGGTAATATCACCAGCTCCTGAAAAAGCTTTTCCTTTAACAGTGACTCTTCCTAAAGCAACCCTCTCCCCTGGCTTTGGACTTACAATCAATGACTGTACTAAAATCTCTTGTACAGGAGTGCCGGTTTGAGAATCCCATTTTTCGCCCGGCTTTACGGGTTTGATAGGCATTCGATAAGCCTTTTTCATGTAAAACCCTTGGTCCTCCTCGGCAGTAAGTGAAATCTCTGTAACCCATTTGATCCAGTTTTGGGCATACCATCCTGGTAAAACAAGACGAACAGGTCCCCCATGCAATAAAGGCAATACCTCTCGATTCATTTTCAAAGCTAATAGGGTTTGAGGATCTAGAGCTTTCCCAATGGGAATGCTTCTTACAAATTCTGGAACACTGGGAAGTGCTGGTTTATCTGCGCCTCTGACCGTTATAAACTTGGCTTCTGGCTTTGGTTTGGCTTTTGCTAAAATTTCACTCAGGCTTACTCCACTCCACTCTGCATTCCCAACAGCCCCTTCTTCCCATTGAATTCCGCTCGCTGGAGGAGATTGAAATTTTCTTTTATTGCCCGAGCATTCCAAGACCGCATGAAAACTTTTTTCCTGAAATTTTTTTAAGTCAGCAAGAGTCAGCTTGAGGGGATTTTCTACTAGCCCATTAATCAAAATAGTATACGAATCAGGATCTACAACTGGAACATCGTGATGGCTTCGAATAAAAAAGCCACTGATAGGCGTCTCCCAGGATTCCAAAGCTTCCCAGGTTGATTCAGCCTGCAGAGGTCGACTACTGTGGACTAAAAGACTCTCCTGTTCACAAAAAGCCTGACCCAAAGTGAGAAACAAGCCAACACACCAACAAAACGAAGATTGCTTCATGCCTCCAATAGAGCCTAAAAACAAAAGCGGGTCAAAGAATCTGTTTGAACCTGCCACCCCTAAGCACTGGACTCTATGGGCTTTTTTTGATGGTTGAATTTTAAAAATTAGTGGGTATGCTGCAGTGCTTTAGAGGGGTTTTATGCGAATCAGTTTATGGGTAGTAGCCTTAGTATTTGGTTTTTTATCTCTGGGGAGTCGTGCTTCCGAAGAACTTCCCTGTCGAGTAATCGAAGATGCTCGGATTGAAACTCAAGCTCAACTCAACAGAATGAAAGATGTCTGTGAAGTCCGCGGAGCTTTGGCTATTTTTGCTGATGGCGTTGAGGAGATCATTATTCCGAGGCTGAAACGAGTAGGAATAATAAACATAGAATCTTACGGCCTTAAGGCTATTTCCTTCCCACAACTCCAGTTTGCGAGAGATATTTATTTTTCTGGTTCAGACTTAGAAGTTGCAGCTTTTCCTGCTCTTCAGGAAGTAAGTTCACGATTTGTGGTTCGGGAACGAAATTTGAAGTTTTTGAATCTTCCAGAAGCTCGAAGAATTGGAAGACTGATTTTACAAAGTTGCTTGCAGCTTGAATTTGTTTTTGCAGATAAGCTTTATGATATCGCTTCAAGCCATTTAGATAACAACCCGGCCCTAAATCCTGCTAGCGCCGAGCTTCTTAAAAATATTACCCGAGTTCCTACTCCAGAAGAGTTAGAGTTTATAAAAAATGCCCAAGAAGACATTCGCGAGCTAAAGCGAAAGTTAATTGAAAAGTCCCTGAAGGAAAAACCACTTCCTCCTACTGGCCATCCGACTCATTTCGATTCTTTTGGCCTAACCGGCTACTATTCTTGGTACCCCTATGAATATTCCCGGTTCTATGACTATATCGGTCCATGGCACTACATGTATTTTGTAGGCCCTCCATTTTTCTGGTTCCACTAATCAATCCAAGGAACGAGGAGAGGGTCCGAGAAAAGCACGTACATTTTTGTATTGCTTACAGCTGAACCACCATTTTCTTGAGTAAGCTGATTATTCGCTAACGAATAGATATTACCAATAGACATATCTGTCTCATTCTGAAGAAAACGAAACAAGTGCAGGTTAAAGCGATGGTTTACTTCGGTTAGAGAGGGCGCAGTTGCTCCAAAAGTACCTACTGCACCTTGGAGGCTTGTTGGGTCATCATTGGGAAAGAGTTCAGTCTCTACTAGAGCCGGAGACGATTTTTGAATGGCTCCATTGGTGCATGCGACATTGAAAATAAAGGAAAGCGAATCCTCTTCTGATGGTAGAGCTTTCACTTGGCTTGTGCCAAAAGAAGCTGCATCACTTCCCCAGCTGGACCAAGAATTTGAACTTCCGTGGCCACGGTAATTAATGATTGCATAACCTTGTTTTGCTTCTTCTAAAACGGTCTTATTGTTCGCAGCTTCTCCTCCATACTGAGTATTGAACTCCAGTCCTCGAGGATTGGGACTCTTTCGAACGGATTCCATGTTCCCTGTGTATTTTCCGGGGTAATCTTGATAATGAGCGACCAACATCACTTTCTTGTTTCGATATCCCGCTCCTTTCAGCTCGGTGTACTTTTTAATTTTATTGAGAATCGTTTTTGCCTGAACCTCATTTTTCACTGGCAATCTTCCCACTGCGACATCTGAGACTTGGTCCGTTCCAGACAGCAAACTGTAACCAAAATCTCCCAAGTTACCGTTAGAGTCCCTTAAAGGAATGCTAACTTCATCGCCAAATAACAAGATGGCATCGAAATTCCACTCTTTGTAATTCTGAATGAGAAGCTCTCGTAGATTATTGGGTTTTATTCCCGCTGGTACTTCCACAGAAGTTACTTGAACCCCTTGAGATTCGTAAAACGCTGCTAATTCCTTCGCGTAGGATTCAAACCCCGCTCCGAACCCAAGTAAATACTTCCTGGTTTCTCTCATCCTTGTAAAACGTGACAAATAACTCGCACCATTTAAAGTCAGCTGACTGACTTGCCGGGAGACAAAAGAGGATACGTAGAGAGGTTCTCCTGGAGATTGAACCTCCAAAGGAACTAAACGCACTTTGATATCCTCGTAAACTCTTAGTTCCCTTTTTAAGGGATTATAAGAAGCTGGAAAAAAGGAAATCGGCTGAATGGTAAGCGACCCTAATTTTGCTCGCTTTCCCAAAACTACTTTCTGCGATCCATACCAGCTATTTTTTAAATAAGCTTTTTGGCTCATTTCAAAGGATGCCTTCTGTTGCTCAAAAACATCTCTCTGAGCAGGATACAAAAGAATATTTCTATAAATTCGGTAACGGCCTGGAACGATCTCTACTTTGTACCGAGTTCTTTGATTTACTACTAACCAGCGATGAACCCTGGGAATCTCTGGCAAGCCTTCATAGCCGAATTGAAACCCCTCATTTTGTACATTCAATCGAGAGAAGGATTTCCCCAGCACCTTTACTTTTTTGGGGGTTGCTTCCTCTGGACTTAAGGAAAACTGAATCTCCAAGTCCTCCTGATCTTTTTCCACTAACGAGACTTCTACTGCCCCTGCGAACGAGGAGAGCAATAACGACAAGCCAATCAAAGTATTTAATTTCATACTTTTAAGTTTAAACAATATTGGGGAATTACTCTGTATCTAAGGCAGGTTTTTTTTTAACTTCTGTTCAGAAGGAAACTGAAAATAACGGGGAATTGGGGTGGGTGACGGGAATTGAACCCGCGACACCCAGAGTCACAGTCTGGTGCTCTAACCAACTGAGCTACACCCACCACAAGAAAAACAGCTGCAAAAACTTGCTAACCATAGGAAATTCTGGGGCGATCAGTCAAGCTCGGTAATTTGACCGGAGCTAAGCTTTGCCTTACCATTAATCTATACCTTTCAAAAGACACTATCATGGCAAATCAAAACTCTGGATTACGGTTCGATTCAAGGGAAATTGCTGTTATTTTTAGCCTGTTTATCTTTGTTTCAATGCTGATGTTCACTGTGGGAATTTTAGTGGGCAAAGGTCTTGCTCAGGCTAAATTTGAAGGAAGTCCTGTGGTTACAACCGCTAGCGCCGAACGAAATGTCAGTTCAGAGGGAACTGGGGCACACTCAATAGCTTCTACTGGAACAAGCGTTTCTTCAAATCCCCTCATCGTAGCTTCTAAGCATGAAGCAGCTCCCAAACCTGAAGTAGAGAAGACTCATTCTCCAGCTCATTCTGCTTCAGAGATTGAAAAACCTGCTCATTCAGAAGGTCATGTCACAGAACCCGAACATAAACCGGAATTAAAAGCGCTCAGCGAGGAATACGAGATGGATCCCCACCCTGCAGAGCCACTGGAATTAAAGCCCAAAAAGAGCCACTCGCCTGATATTCACAAAGAAATCACTGCGGATCTTGTTACTCCTGAATCAGAAGAAGTTCTCAAGAATCCTAAATTAAAAGAACTCTTCGAACCAGATGGTGCCCCTGTGAAGTTGGCAGAGAAAAAGAAACAAGAAACTGACGATATCATGATCGAACAGGATTTTAGCAAAACAACCCCTAAACGCTCAGTTGCTTCAGTATCTGAGAAGATGCCTCCCAGTTATGCTTCAGGTGCTTATTCCGTCCAGGTAGCAGCTTATTCTGAAGAAAGCCAAGCAGCTGAACGTGTTCAAGCTCTGAAGAAATTAGGGTTTCCACATGCTTATTTCTCAGCTAAAGATTTAGGTGAAAATAAAGAAACCTGGTACCGAGTATGGCTTGGATTTTACCCCTCTTTTGAATCGGCAAAAGCCAGTGGGGATTCCCTGCAAGCTCGGGGAGAGGTCAAAAATTACCTTGTCAGAAAATCCGAAACTAGCCGCCCATAAAACTGAAAAACCTTGGGGTTTTGAACTTCTTTGGGCAAAAACCAACGATTACGTCGGGAAAGTCCTTTTCGTTCGAAAAGGCGAAGCTTTAAGCCTCCAATACCACGAAGAAAAAGAGGAGACTCTTTTTATTGAGTCAGGACAATGTTGGATTGAAACGGGTAAAGATCCCCATTCCCTAGATAAAATCCAATTTAACCCGGGCGATATCTTTCACATTCGCCCTGGGACTCTTCATCGAGTCACAGCCATTTCAGACTGCCGAATTTTTGAAGTTTCAACTCCTCAATTATCTGATGTAGTTCGATTGGAAGACCGTTATGGGAGGAAATAAGCCCTCCCGATCACCGGTTGCAATTATCATGGCCGGAGGTAGCGGTACACGTTTCTGGCCCCTCAGCCAAAAAAACACTCCGAAGCAGTACCTTCGCCTTTCAGGTCCTCACTCTCTTATCCAGCAAACTATCGCGAGAATAGGAAAAGTTTGCAAACTGTCCGATACTTTCATTTGTTCCGGAAAATCCCAATTCTCTCTTATTAAAGAGCAACTTCCCGATGTCTCAGGTCTCATCCTAGAGCCTCAGGCCCGGAACACTTCTGCTTGTCTTATGCTTTCGGTCTCCCATCTTATAAAGAAGGGTTACTCTTTCGAGACTCCTATGATGGTTTTTCCGGCTGACCATTACATAGAAAATGAAATTCGTTTTGAGAAACTTCTTCATCAAGCCGTTAGTTTTTCACAGAAGGAACCCTCTCTGATTACTTTGGGAGTCGTCCCCACTTCTCCTCACACCGGTTATGGATATATTGAAACCGAACCTCAACCTTATTTTGAAACGGTACTTCGCGCCAAAAGGTTTACTGAAAAACCAAAATTGGAAATTGCGAAGGAATTTCTAAAAAACCGAAATTACTACTGGAATAGTGGGATCTTTGTTTGGACTATAGGAACTATCGTTTCTGCTTTTGAGCAGTTTCTTTCAGAACAATGGAAGCAGATTCACGCAGCTCAAACAGATGCAGAAATAGCTGCAGTTTTTTCTACTCTTCCCTCGGCCCCGATTGATACCGCCATAATGGAAAAAGCATCTAATGTTTTTTTAATTCCAGCTGACCAACTCGGTTGGAGTGATTTAGGGTCTTGGGGAGCACTTTACGATCTAAAAGCTGCAAAACCAGGAGAAAACATCGCTCTGACAGGAGAAGTGTTGACCCTCGGAAGTGAAGGTTGTTTGGTTAATGTTTCTCCAGAAATGAAAGTTGCTCTTATTGGCACCAAGAATTTGATAGTGGTTGAACACAATGGTTTTCTTCTTATTTCAGAAAGAAATCAGGACCAAAAAGTTAAAGAAGCTGCTCAACATTTCGATCGATAAAACCCATGGCTTTTCAATTACCCTTTAAATATCGCTCTTCTCTCATCCTGCCTCAGAATTTAGACTCTGTCAGAGCGTTTCTCTCAGCCTACTCTGAAAATCTTCCTGCTCTTTTTCCAGGACTTCAACGTTTCCAAGAGCAAGAAGCTGGCGTTTACTCTTGGGAGTTCTCTCCTTTGGAATATGCTGGGAAAAGCATCACTATTAATTTCTCTACTTCCTTTTCGGAGAACAGCTCGGAGCTTAAAGTTACTCCTTTTGGAAAGGAAGGAAATGCAAAACTTTCTGGCAGCTGGAAAGCTTATTCAGAAGAATCGAGCTGTAAATTAATCCTAGATTTTGATTTAGAATTAACTGTTCCTCTACCTTCTCTTATGCGAAGCATGGTAGCTCCGATAGCCGAGAAGGAATTGAAGCGCTTATTTGATCAGTATGCAAAAAACATTCAGTCCCATTTTTCGTAAGCCTTGGCATCTAGCAGTTCTTGCCGGGGTGAGCGTTTTTTTAGCATTTGAAACTTATTCTCTTGTGCCCTTTATCGTTTTTTTTCCGGTATTCCTAAATGCCCTTATCTTAGAGTGCAAAAGTATTCGACAAGCCTTCCTCTACGGCTTTCTGTCTTCTTTCGTCATCATGTTGGGTGCATTTTACTGGGTTACTTACGTCATTCATGAATTTGGGTTTTTACCTTGGAGTATTTCAGCTCTCTTGTTCCTTGGGTTTTGTGGTTTTGGAGCTCTAAATTTCCCGCTCTTCACTGCTCTAGCCTATTGGTTTCATCAGCGGCTCTCTCTTTCTAAACTTAAGCCCGCAAAATGGGGATTGTGGTTCTCTCTTGCTCTGCCCTCCTTATTCACTTTGGTGGAATGGTTTATTCCTAAGCTTTTTCCCTGGTCGGTTGGCCACTCCCTCTATAAACAGCTTTGGATTATTCAGATTTGCGAAATAACTGGGGAGAGTTTTCTCACCTTCAGTATTTACTCTTTGGGAAGCGTTCTTGGTCTTTTTATTTTTTCCCGGAAAGAAGACCCTATCTGCCCACGTTGGCTAGCAGTGATTCCACTTTCTCTCCTTTCTATCTGCATTGCTTTAGCTCACTCAGACTGAATCAAGGCTTAAAGATGGAGAGTAAATCTCTGAAAGTTGGCTTAGTTCAGGCCAATATCGGAAATTTAGATAAAGTAGCGTCTCGCCAGGGAATTGTTTCAAAAGTGGACTATGTTCTTGAACAGTATCAGAAGTTAACTCGTCAGCTTTTATCTCAAAAACCGGAACTAATTGTTTGGCCAGAAACCGCAATTCCTTTTCAAATGGACACCCCTGGTATCCGACAGGACTTGGTCAGAAACTTTGTTAAAGAAATTGGCATTCCTTTAGTATCAGGAGGCTATGCCACTAGTCCTTTTCACGTCACACGAGATTACAATGCAGCTTACCTTTTCGATCCGGCTGAGTCCGATCTCAGAACGGAGATTTACTACAAGAATATTCTCTTGGCTTTTGGTGAGTATCTGCCCTTGGGAGATACTTTTCCACAACTCTATAAAACCTTTCCACAAGTATCCGATTTTGAGAGGGGGACTGATCAGAGATTTTTTACGCTGAACCATGGAACCCGATTGGGGGTCAGCATTTGCTATGAAGCAATTGTGCCCTCTTTCATGAGGAAAGTAGCCGGAAACCAAGTTCATGTTTTACTGAATTTAACCAACGACTCATGGTTTGGTCCAACCAGTGAGCCTTATCTCCATGGGGCACTCAGTGTTTTCCGGAGCATTGAACATCGCTTGCCTCTTATTCGAGTTACCAATACGGGCAGTTCTTTCACAGTAGATAGATTTGGACACATGAGTCCACAAACCCCTGTGTATGAACCTGCAACGCTTATCAGCACTATTGAATACAATCCCGAATTATCACGTACTATTTATGGGCGCTTTGGCGACTGGTTTATTCTTATTGCAGTCGGAGTGTTCCTATCTTTTTTCTTTAAACTAAGGGATAAACGTGCATCCTTTCCTCTTTGATTGGGTTATCAACGGTCATCACTTCCGCCCCCCCAGTTTTGGTGTCTTTTTAGCGATGGCCTTTTCGGTGGGTTATTTCCTAGCCCTCAGAAATGCTTTAGTTTTAAAAGTTAATCCAAAACACATTGAGCATCTGTTTCTTATTCTCATTGGAACGAGCATTTTAGGTGGAAGACTTTTCCATGTCTTCTTTGAGGATTTTAATTTTTATTCTTCTCATCCCAGTAAAATTATCGCCGTTTGGGAAGGAGGATATACTTTTTATGGGTCTGCTTTAGCGGGGATTCTGGGTGTTTATTTGTACTGTCGTCTTAACCGCCTATCATATTTGAATTTTCTAGATATCGTAGTGACTTCGGCCGCCCTTGGCCTAGCAATTGGCAGAATCGGATGTTTTGCTGCTGGCTGCTGCTGGGGAAAAGTGTGCACTCTGCCTTGGGCAGTTACTTTTTCACACCCTGATGCTTTCAATCCAATCATAGGTCAGAAAGTACATCCCACTCAACTCTACGAAGCACTGGGAGCTTTTTTAATCTTTCTCTTTTGCCAGAAGAAACTCAGTCATCGGCTTTTCATAGGAGAAATTGGTCTCAAAGGCATCTGCTTGTACTCAATTCTTCGATTTGCTGTTGAATTTTATCGAGGAGATAGCTACCGGGGATTTCTTTTGGGCGGCCTCGTTAGTTACTCTCAAGCAGTTTCCTTGGTTTTAGGCATAGCAAGCCTTTCACTTCTTGCTTTTCTTTCCCGCAAAGAAGCCCGCTAACCGAAGGCCAATTCTAGATCTCTTTTTAGGTCTTCTATGTTTTCAATTCCCACCGAAATTCGAATAAGATTATCGGTAATTCCTAACTTTGCACGTGTCTCTGCAGGAATAGAAGCATGAGTCATAATAGCCGGATGTTCGATAAGACTTTCTACTCCCCCCAAACTTTCAGCTAAAGCAAAGACTTTCACTCTCTCCAAAAACCTTCTTGAGGTTTGAAGATCTCCTTTGAGGAAAAAAGTAATCATCCCTCCAAATCCTCGCATTTGCCGTTTGGCCACTTCATGCTGCGGGTGTGATTCAAGTCCAGGATAGAGAACTCGTTCTACTTTGGGATGCTTTTCCAACCAATCAGCTAACACCTTGGCATTCTCTTCGTGACGTTTCATTCGAAGAGCCAGTGTTTTAATCCCTCTCAAAACTAACCAAGCGTCAAAAGGACCGGGCACTCCCCCGATGGAATTCTGAATGTGATGAAGCTTTGCTTTTAGCCCGTCGTCATTGAATACAATTGCTCCTCCTACCACGTCGCTGTGTCCATTCAGGTACTTTGTAGTCGAATGCAAAACGACATCAGCCCCCAGCTCTAGGGGTCTTTGAAAGTACGGGCTAGCGAAAGTATTATCTACTACTACCAAGGGTCGTGGGTTCAGCTTCCTAGCTTGTGCTACCACTTTTTCGATATCAATTATCTTTAAGAGTGGATTTGTAGGCGTTTCAATCCACACCATTTTTGTGTTGGGTTTAACAAACTCTTTGAGGTCGTGATTAACAAGGTCCGCAAAAGTAGTTTCAATTCCATGACGAGCCCATACTGTTCGGAAGAGTCGGCTAGTACCGCCGTAGACGTCATCTACAGAAACTACATGGTCTCCTGATTCAAGCGAGTGGCAAAGCACATCAGTGCCAGTGCAACCAGAGGAGAGCGCTAAGCAATATTTAGCTCCCTCTAACCCCGCGATTGAGGCTTCCAAAGCTGTTCGAGTAGGATTGGCAGTTCGAGAGTAATCGTACCCTTTGTGTTCCCCTGGGGTCGCCTGAACATAAGTGCTTGTTGCAAAAATGGGAGTCATGATCGCGCCAGTGGTCGGATCGGGTGTTACCCCAGCATGAACAGCAATCGTCTCAAATCGATAGTCTTTGTTTTCCATTACACTGCTCCACTCAAGCTTAAGTAGCTGATTAAGTCGATTTTAGTTAACACAAACTTTGGCATCCCAGCTTCCATCACAATAGCTACTTTTCCATTTGAGAAGTGCTCATTGAGTCTTGAGAGGGGTTCAGTATCTTCAACTAAAGCAAAACCTGCTTTTGCTAGTTTTTCGATTTTATCGCTAGCTTTAATTTCTTGAGAGAAAAGGGGGCGGAGCAATTCAGCTTCGGATACAACCCCTACCACTTCATTCCCATTCATGACTGGAATCTGCGAGACTCCTTCATTTTTCATCATCTTTACTACGTTCTCAACTGTGTCAGACACCTTAGCTGAAACAATTTTTGGCGTTTTGTGGATGAGTCGAATCAAATCGCCAACATTATTGTCTGTCTTCTTTTCCAAGAACGAATTTTCCATCATCCAAGCGTCATTATAAACCTTACTCAAGTATCGATTTCCGGAATCAGGAAGAATCACTAACACTCGTCCGGGATTAGGGACAGAAGACATATACCGAAGAGCTCCCACGACGGCTGCTCCACAGGAGGTTCCAGCAAAAACTCCTTCTTTGGTCAGCAATGATCGAGTCATTAGCATCGACTCTTTATCTTCTACTCTGACGATGTAATCGATTACTTTAAAATCGAGATTGGCAGGAACTTTGTCTTCACCTATTCCTTCGATTTTGTAACTCTGAGATTGAGGCATCTTTCCAGTTTCGAACAAGTCCTTGAGAATCGAGCCCTTGGGATCTACCCCCACTATTTTAATTTGAGGGTTCTTCTCCTTAAAATATTTTCCAAGACCCGTGATAGTTCCACAAGTGCCCATTCCAGCTACAATCGCATCAATTTTTCCTTCAGTTTGCCTCCAAATTTCAGGGCCGGTAGTGAGATAATGGGTCTCCCGATTATCTAAATTTTCATATTGATTCATGAAGTGGGCATTGGGAGTTTCTTTGGCGATTCTCTCAGCAACACTGTAGTGAGAATAAGGAGATTCGGGGGGAACCCCAGTAGGAGTCATGACAACTCTTGCTCCAAAGGCTCGAAGATTTTGTCTTTTTTCCTCGCTCATTTTATCTGGCATTACAAAAACAGTTTTATAACCCTTGATAGCAGCAGCAATAGCAATTCCCATCCCCGTGTTACCAGAAGTGGCTTCAACAATTGTTCCTCCTGGTTTTATTCTTCCTTCCTTCTCTGCTTTTTCAATCATGTGAAACCCAATACGGTCTTTGATAGAGCCACCAGGATTCATAAACTCACATTTAGCAAAAAGTTCTCCGGGAACTCCCCGAGTTACTTGATTAAGCCTCACAATAGGGGTGTTTCCGATTGCTTCCAGAATGTTTTGATGTAACTCGGACATAGGCTCCTACTCCTCAAGTTTTGGCTAAATTTCTGGTAGAAACCTACCAGTTATGCGGCGGGAAGGCAAAATGAGCCGTAAGCCATTATTGACTGGGTACAGTATTTTGACTGCCTTATTGACGAGAACAGTGAGGGTCGGTTTTACTAATGAAAATTTTAGGAAAGGACCCTATGTCCGACTCCCGTTTGCCCCTCCAAAAGGCACTTCTTAGCGTTTCCGACAAGTCTGGCCTGGACCTTCTTTGCAAAGCACTCCATTCCCAGGGAGTAGAGCTGTTTTCTACTGGAGGAACGGCTGAGTTTATTCGTTCTCAGGGATTACCGGTAACCCCCATCGAGTCCCTCACGGATTTCCCCGAAATACTTGAGGGAAGAGTCAAAACTCTCCATCCAAAAGTATATGGCGGGATCCTTGCCCGGCGGGACCATTCCAATGATCAAGCGGAACTTTCAAGATTGGGCCTCACCCCTTTTGATCTTTTAGTTGTAAATTTTTATCCCTTTCAAGATCACCTGGGGAAATCCTTTGAGGAGCAATCTGCTTTCATTGATATTGGAGGCCCCGCTTTGATAAGGGCGGGTTCAAAAAACCACCGCTGGGTAACAGTTCTCTCTGACCCCACTGATTATTCTTTGTTTCTCAGGGAAACAAAAGATTCAGCAACCACTTCGCTAGAATTTCGAAGGGAAATGGCAAAAAAGAGCTTTTTAAGAGTGAGTCGTTATGACGCCGCGATTTTTACAGAATGGGAAAAACCTCTTTTTCCCGCGAACCTGTCTCTCTTCCCTCAAAAGGAATTGCGATATGGTGAAAACCCTCATCAAAAAGCAGTTTGGTCAGGTTGCCCGGAATGGAAAGTGCTTCAGGGAAAAGAGCTTTCTTACAACAATCTCCTAGATGCAGAGTCAGCAAATCAGTTGGTTTCAGAATTCGAGGAGCCAGCGATTGCGATTATCAAACACAATAACCCCTGCGCTGTTGCTTGGGGTGAAGCAGACTCTTCGGTATTGTTTGAAAGAGCTTTTGAGACTGACTCAAAAAGCGCTTTCGGGGGAATTGTTGCGTTCAATATCCCAGTGGATAAGGCCTGTGCTTTGAAAATGGCGGAGGTGTTTCTGGAAGTAGTGATTGCTCCCGCCTTTTTGCCAGAAGCTCTTTCAATTTTAGAAAACAAAAAAAATCTGCGTTTAATTGAGTGGCCCCATCCTTCATTCTCTGGCATGGAAGTCCGCACTGCTATGGGGGGATGGCTAGTTCAACAAAAAGACTCCTTGGGAAATCGAGGGGAATTCAAGCTGGTAAATCAGGAAAACTCCCAGAAAAACGTCTCTCTTTCAGAAATGAGAGGAGCTTGGATTGTTTGTAAACATACTCGCTCCAATGCCATTGTGATTGTAAAAAATAATCGAACAGTGGGAATTGGTGCAGGGCAAGTGAGCCGCGTAGATTCCATGAAAATTGCCCTTGAGAAAGCTCAAGCCCACCTTAACGATACTGTAATTGCATCGGATGCTTTTTTTCCTTTCCGAGACAGTATCGACTTATTAAGGGGTCTGGGGGTAAAAGCCGTGCTTCAGCCAGGCGGATCCCAACGCGACGCAGAAGTCATTGAAGCTTGTAGTGAACTAGGGATATCCCTTTATTTTACTGGTGAGCGTCATTTTAAGCACTGACTCAACGCTCGTAATTCGTTCATTTTTCTCCAGCAAATTGCCGATACTTTAAGAGAATCTTCTCCTCTTGAGGGCTCATGCAAACAAACCAAAAGGACTGGTTAGTTCGAACTAAGTCCCGACAAATTTTGGGTCCCTTTACCCAACGAGAACTTTTCCAGGAACTCGAACGCAATACTTTTGGCGCAGAAGATGAAATAGCCAGCGCAGGAAAGGCTTGGATTTCAGCTGCCACTTTGTTTAATCATGATTTCGATGAAGTTACTCGAACGAGTGCACAACAGAACACAGGTGCTTTAAGGCTCGAAAAAGACTCGGAAGAAAACCTTACCCCAAGTCCCACCCCGACTCCCACTCTCACACCAGTAGAAACTTACCGAGAAGTGCAACCTCTTTCAGCTCGAGACAAGCTAAACCAAAGATGGAGCTCTCAACCCTCTCCATCCGCTACCCTTCCTTCTGCTTCACCCGTTCCTCCTCGCATTTTTCATCGCCGAGCACCCTGGCTCACAGGTATTTTCTTGGTTCTCGTGGTGGGCCTCATCGTTCAAATGAGCTTGCGCAAAACTACATCCACTCCTGTAGCAGTGGTGACAAAACTGGGTTCCCAATCAGAAACTCCTTTTGTTCGAACTGTCTATGACCTCATCGCACGAAATGAAATGGACAAAGCTTTGGAGCAATTAACACGCTATCATCAATCTAATCCCAAGGATCTGGATTACTTGATTCCCTATGCGGGTTTATTAATTTTGGAGAACCAGAGCCACGAACAAGCACGCATCCAATTAGACAGAGTTCTCACCAGCAGTGTCGGCAATAGCCTGAAAGCAAAAGCCCATCTTTGGTATGGTTATTCTTTATTAGCCAGCGAAGAGGATGATTTAGGAGAAAGTCATTTTCTTGAAGCCCTCCAATTAAGTCCAAATGACCCAGCTGCTCGCTTCAATTTGGGAAGGACCTACATTAAGCAACAAAAGTACGCCCATGCTTTAGATTACCTTCAGCTAGCTGAAGTAGAAGTTCCAGATCTGTGGCTGATTCATATCTACAAAGGCCGAGCAAAAGTAGCATTAGGCAGAGTTGACGAAGCACGCGCTTCTTTTAGATTGGCAATCGAATCTTCTCCTGACCGTTGGTTAAGTTATATTTACTACTCTTTATTCCTTTTGGGCTCCAAGGATTCGATGGAAGCTAGACTCACTATGAGAACGATGCTAACTCGCGATCCCCTCTTTGAGTTTTACAGCCCGGCTCCCTGGGGTTTCTTTCAGGAGGATGTAGATTATCGAGAATACCTCAGTGCATTCTCAAAAGTGATGGCCCAAGCCAGAAGTGATGAACAAGAACTGGGAAAGACTTTTATCTCTTTCCTGCTAAATGGAAATGGCCCAGTTGAAAATGCTCGGCTTCAAGCGATTGCTGAACACGGTGGTCTTTTGCCCAAAGTGTTGGGGCTAGAGGCCCTCTTAAAGTCTGAACCTAAACCAGAAGATCTGCGACGCGCTTTGGTGCGTCTGAGCGGAAATTTGAGTGAATTTGGTCCCTATGCCTATGTTGTCAGAGCAGAAGCAAAAATCCGATTGGGCCTCCTAGCAGAAGCTCAAACCGATTTGAGCTCAGCTTTACTCGCCGAGCCGAAATCTGCGGCTGCCCGTCTTTTGCAATACAAGCTCTACAAAATTCAGAACCGCAAAGAGGAAGCATTGAGAGAAATTCAAACAATCCTCTCCTACCATCCCAACTATATCCCTGCTATAAAAGCCACTGAAGAGTTCTAAACTTTCCAGGAGCACCCATTTGAAAGTCCTTATTTTAGGAGAAGGAGCAAGAGAGCATTCTTTGGGATGGAAACTTAAAACCCAAAAAGAATGTGACAGCGTCTTCATCCACCCGGGAAATGGTGGAACTCGGCTACAGGGTTTTCCCCATTTGGGCAGTACTCAGTCACTCACAGAACTCGTAACAAAATCAAAACATGAGGGAATAGGTTTAGTAGTGATTGGGCCTGAAGTACTTCTTGCAAAAGGCTACGCAAATGCTTTCCGAGAAGCGGGGATCCCGGTAGTGGGACCCAATCGAGAAGCTGCCCAACTCGAATCCAGTAAAATTTTCGCAAAGGACTTTTTCCTAAGAGCCGGTATTCCCACGGCTAACTCTCAGCAATTTACTTCACCTGACGAACTCCTTAATTTTAAGGGCAATCAATGGCCCTGGGTGCTTAAGTTGGATGGCCTTGCAGCTGGAAAAGGAGTGGTAATTGCGGAAAATCCAAATGACGTTTTGGCATTTGCTGAGTCAGTCTGGGAGCGAAAAGAGTTTGGGCCGGGACCTCATCGAGTTTTGGCAGAATCTTTTCTGAAGGGTAAAGAGCTAAGCTACATCGGATTTTGTGATGGAAGAAGTTTTGTTCCTTTAGCTTCTGCAACTGACTACAAAAGAATTTTTAATGAGAACAAAGGCCCTAACACTGGAGGAATGGGAGCTGTGTCTCCTTCTCCTTACTTCTCCAACCAACTTGAGCAACAAATTCAGAAACAGATCATTTCACCCACTCTATTTGAGTTGAATCGCCTTCAGCTTGATTACAGGGGCGTTCTTTTTGTTGGGATCATGGTAGATGAAAATGGAAATCCCTTCGTTCTCGAGTTCAATACCCGTTTTGGAGATCCTGAAACTCAATGCGTGCTTCCTCGACTGACTAGTTCTCTTCTCTCTCTTCTCTTAGCCACTGCTACAGGGACACTCAGTTCTCTCCCTGCCCCTCAATGGGATTTAAGGACTTCTGTTTATGTAGTCGCTTGCGCAAAAGGATATCCGGGAACACCTCAAAAAGGAGACCTGATCTCCGGCCTTGATTCTTTTCCCTGCGAGGTTCCTGTTTTTTTTGGCGGAGTGGATACAAAAGAAAAACACCTTATTACTCAAGGCGGCCGCATTTTAGGATTAGGAGCTCTCGAACCCGACACCGAAACAGCTAGGAAACAAGTCTATACTTACTTATCAAAAGTGAACTGGCCGGGAATACACTACCGAACCGATATCGGTTTATGACAAGACTAATCTCTACCGAACTTTCTAAAAACTAATCCCCCTGCGAGTTTAGGAATAAAAAAAGTAGACTTTTGGGGCATGTATTTTTTCTCATCAGCAACTGCTGTTACATCACTCACTGCGGGAGGTGCATGAAACAGTATCAGATCGCTCTGTTCTCTCAAAGACCATGTAAAATCCACGTCTTTTTCATAACGAATGGATGTTCCGCGATTCGAATCATTAACTCCACAAAAGTCTTTCAAAAAACAGTGATCAGACCAAGTAACGGCCAATTTCGCTACAGACACTCCGACTTTTTTTCCCAACCCTACCCAATCACGAGGCAGGAGAGAGTAAAGTTTTCCATCGTAATACAAAGCAAACCGGGGAGTAGGATCAGCCATGGATACAAATTTTTTCAATTGTTCAAAGGACAGAGGTGTAACTGCATAATCCTTTTCTAGTTGGGAAATGCTAAAACTCTTAAGAAGTCCCTTCCGTAAAATACGATGAGTGGGATAAACAACCAGACCCGGATCGTACACATTGGCAATACAAAAAGTGGTATGCGCAGCGGGGTGCTCAAACTTGCCTTCTACTCCCATTTCCTTTGCATACATCAAAGCACTTTCATACCGATGGTGCCCATCCACAATATAAATGGGCTTATCTTTAAAAAAGGCGCTGATATCGGGCGCACGGTTCACTTCAGTCTTCCATACAGTATGACTCACCCCGTCTTCACTCGTAGCACTCAAGAAAGGTTTTTCAAAAACCCACTTTTCAAATTGGCTATTTAAAAACCCTTCGGAATCCTTCACCATCCCGAAAATGTGACTCAAATTGTACTGAGTCATTCTTAACAGCTGAAGCCGATCGGCTTTGTATTTACCAAAAGTATTTTCGTGCGGGCGAACAATTCCCTTAGAGAAATCCTCTAGCCCGACAGTACAAAGAAGTGTTCTTCGAGTATGTTCTTTTCCATAAGCACTAAAACTCTGCTGGTAGAGAAAATAGCAAGGAGTAGAAGTTTCCTCCACAATCCCTTTTTTCACCCAATCCGAAAGAAGAGTTTTGGAAGAAGAGTAGTCGTCATTTTCCTTTCGAGAAAGATCCACGTGGGCAAAATTATAATTGCTCTTCGCTCGGTACTTCTCTTCGGCTCCCTCGGGAATCGCATCGTACGGCGGAATAATGAGAGAACTCAAATCCGGTGAGTGAATTTTGTAATAACTTCCTTTAAACCCCGATACTAAAGCCATGAAATCACCTTTTTGAGCTGGTGGTTATCTTGTCTCTTCTCGTTCATCATAGAACTTTTTCTTTGTTACTGAGAGATCTTGGAGAAGTTTACTGGGTTGAAACCGATTTCCATACTTCCGCACAAAAACATCTAAGTCACTCAAGATACTTTCCGCTCCCAGAGAGTCAGCGTACTTCAGTAGACCTCCACGGAAAGGAGCAAAACCAGTTCCAAATATCATTCCCACATCGATATCGGAGACCTGGCGAACAAGTCCTTCTTCTACACACCGAGCTGCTTCGTTGATCATAAGATAAATTAATCTGCGCTGAATGACTTCATCCGTCAGATCGCTTGCTCTGGATTTAGGACCAAATACTTCTAAAAGTGCACTGTCTTCTTTTCTCTCCCCTTGATCATGAATATAAATTCCCTTGCCGACCTTTTTACCGAGTCGCTTTTGCTCAACCACTTGAGACATCGTTGCGGGAGGTTTCATTCTATCTCCGAAAGCACCGTACAAGACTTGGGACACTTTACTCGCGACATCTAACCCTACTTCGTCCAGAAGAGCACAAGGTCCCATGGGCATACCAAATTTTTCGATGATCGCATCCATTTCCGAGGGTCGAACACCTTCCATCAATAAGTGAATTGCTTCGTTTAAGTAGGGGCCCAAAATTCGATTCACAACGAAACCAGGCGAGTCTTTTACTACAATGGGCGTTTTGCCAAGAGTCTTAGAAAATCCAAAGACAGCGGCTACTGCTTCATCCGATGATTGAGCTCCCCGAATTACTTCTACCAGCGGCATTTTATCTACTGGATTGAAAAAGTGCATTCCTACCACTCTTTCAGGATGCTTAGTAGTAGAAGCCAATTCAGTTACGGATAGACTGGATGTGTTTGTGGCAAGAATAGTGTTTTCGGAGACTTTAGTGTCGAGCTCCTTGAAAATACTTTTCTTTATTTCCATATTCTCTACTGCGGC
>Ga0214917_10001131_pt1 | contig 34827 bp, 29 predicted proteins | sample LL_1208_BB_MetaG_FD_177983 | JGI IMG/M metagenome (GOLD analysis project Ga0214917, IMG submission 177983) | Freshwater microbial communities from Lake Lanier, Atlanta, Georgia, United States - LL_1208_BB | ecosystem: Environmental > Aquatic > Freshwater > Lake | place: USA: Georgia | collected... | reverse complement strand
GCGGAGTTGAGGTCATCGAAATGAACTTCTTACCCGATGTCGAAGTCTTATGCCCAACCTGCAACGGCAAACGATACAACTCTGAAACCCTGGAAGTACGTTACAAAGGCGCTTCCATTTCTGACGTTCTGGATTTAAACCTTGAAAAGACCGTTGATTTCTTCGAACACATCCCCGCTATCTTCAAAAAAATTTCAGTACTTAACGACATTGGCCTGGGTTACTTAACCCTTGGTCAACGCTCTACAACCCTTTCAGGTGGCGAAGCTCAACGCGTTAAACTGGCTACCGAACTACAACGCCCGGGAACCGGAAATACCCTCTACATCCTTGATGAGCCCACCACCGGTTTGCACTTTGAAGACGTCCGCCTTTTGCTAAATGTCCTAAATAAACTGGTAGAAAAAGGCAACACCGTTTTGGTTATTGAACACAATATGGATGTGATTAAATCGGCCGATTACCTAATTGATTTAGGACCGGAAGGTGGAAACCAGGGTGGTCAAATTCTTTTTCAGGGTTTGCCCGAAGATTTAATCGCACTGAATAACAACCAAACAGCCCGTTTTTTAGCAAAAGAATTGCCATCTTTCACCTTAAATAACAGTTTATGAATGAACATGAAGCGAACGCTCTTAGCGGCGAAGAAAAAATCAAAAATGCATTCAAAGAAAAAGACTGGACCGAAATCAGAACCAACGATTCCTGGGCTCTGTTCAAAATTATGGCAGAATTCGTGGACGGTTTTGAAAAAATGAGCAAAATCGGCCCCTGTGTTTCCATCTTTGGTTCGGCACGCACCAAAACGGATAATAATTATTACTCCCTGGCCACCGAAGTGGCCCTGAAACTTACAAAACAAGGTTACGGAATCATTACAGGGGGCGGCCCCGGAATTATGGAGGCCGCAAACAAGGGTGCCAAACAAGGCAATGGCAAATCCGTTGGCTTAAACATCGATCTTCCTTTCGAGCAGCACAACAATCCTTACATCGACTCCGATAAAAATTTAGTTTTTGATTATTTCTTCGTCCGAAAAGTCATGTTCGTAAAATATTCTCAAGGCTTCATCGTTCTTCCCGGCGGTTTCGGAACACTCGACGAATTGTTCGAATCGCTGACCCTTATCCAAACCTTTAAAATTGGTAAGTTTCCAATCGTCTTAATGGGCGCCGATTACTGGTCCGGACTCATCGATTGGATAAAAAAATCAATGCTCGAAAAGGAAGGCAACATTAGCCCCCAAGATTTAAATTTATTCCATCTGGCAGACACAGCCGATGAAGCCGTGAAAATAATCAACGATTTCTACAGCAAATACACGCTTAAACCAAATTTTTAACCCGGTATTTCATGTTGGTTTTTTGTGGCGGGTTTTCGGGCTTTCACCGGTAGTGCCCTTTGGCAAGCCAAGGGCCCAGCGGCTTTGCGCGGGCTCCTAAAGTCGCCTGCGCAGCTCGCGGGCCCTAGGCTTCCCTTCAGGTCAGCTACATGGTTCAATCCCGCCCGCCGGCGGCGGCAAAAGCATTGACCTCAAAAATCAATTTAATGGATTTAGGTAGGTTTAGTACCAAATTACAACCTGCCCATCGCCACTTTGAACTCCCCCTTGATTTTGTTGATTGCTGCCTGTATTGTAGCTGCCACCTCCCCCTCCGGAACCATTTATGCCTCCAGCCCCTCCACCCGAGTATCCGCCGCCGCCGCCACCGCAATTGCAATAACTTGCACCTACTGAGCCTCCCCCACCACCCAAACCAAAAACGCCTTGAGTTGTGGTGGTCATATTTGAAACTCCATTGGTTCCGGTTGAACCATTAGCACCGGCATTCAACCCCTTTCCCCCATAGGCAAAATTATTCCCACTATAAACAGTGCCGCCTCCGTCTCCGCCGTTGCTACCTCCTGAACCACCCCATTGTCCTGTTGAACCGGTTGTTGAAGTGGTGCCAGCCAAGCCTGCAAAAGTCTGAGAGTTATTGATTCCACCACCCCCACCGGCAATGATCCAAGGGCTTCCCTGAACCAAAACACCTGAACCGCCTCCCCCACCACCCGAAGCTCCATTCGTGTTTCCTTGCTTTCCAACAACAATGCTTAATACTGTTCCCGGATTTACCTGAAAATCGCCCTGCATACGAGCACCCAAACCTCCAGTGCCGGGATTGTTTGAATTCCCGCCTTGACCACCCGAAACCTGAATGCGAACCGAGGTTGCACACACCGGAACTGTCCAAGTTTGAACTGAACCTGTGTACGAAAAAGTTGCAGTACTTTGAAGGGGCGGCGGACATGCATTTACGGTAATGCTCTGGGTGGAACTTGAAAAACAACCCGGATACAAGGTTACATTAAGAACCACATTATAACTTCCTGCTTGCGACCAAGAAACAACTGGAGCAGCCTGAGTGGAACTACCGGGCGTTCCACTTGAAAAAGTCCAAGCGTAACTTGCTCCTGTCTGCAGTGCAGAAAAAACCGCCTGAGTGTTAATAGAAATACTTTGTGGATTAACAGTAAAGGTGCTGTCTGGATTGGCAACCAATACAGGCAAATTTACAGTGGATGAATTTCCGCACCCATTTTGTGCAACAACCGAAACGGTTCCTGAATTTTGCCCCAACCGAACCAAAATACTATCGCTTCCGCTTCCACTTAAAATGGTACTGCCGCTCGGGAATGACCATAGGTAATTTGTTGCACCTGTTACGGCAGCAACTGAAAACAATACTGTATCATTTAGGCAAATTTGAGAAGGCCCCTGAATGACTGTTGGGGCAGCCGGAGGTGCACTGCATTCGCAGGCATAACTTTTCCAACCTGTTGCCGGAAAGTAAATCTCTAAACATCTTTTTGTAACATTGAAAATCTGCAATCCAATTGCCGGATTTGTGATTGCATTCCTTTGAGCCGTGGTTAATCGATTCATCATAAAACCCAGGTTGGTGTCCAATAATTGAAGACTTGCCGTTGGAACCGTTCCCAGTGAAGTATCTCCAATCGCAACCTGTTGACCAAAGGCATTCGCCGATATCAAAAGCACCAACCCGAATCCTAGAAACCTAAGTAAAATCATTTTTTGAAAAAATAATACCATTTCAAAACTAAGAAAACCCACAAAACCAATGCGTTTTCAAAATAAAAAAATAATTAAGCATTTTCTAGCCCTGTTTTTAATAAATGAGCATAAAAACCACTTCGTTTCAGCAACTCATTGTGATTGCCCTGTTCAATAATTTGACCTTTTTCCAACACCACAATAGAATCGGCATGCTTTATCGTTGACAAGCGGTGGGCTATTACAAGCGAAGTCCGGTTTTGCATCAATCGATCCAAAGCTTCGCGAACCAAACCTTCTGAAGCATTGTCCAAACTACTTGTTGCTTCATCCAATATCAATAAGGCAGGATTTGCAAGCATCGCCCTGGCTATGGCGATACGCTGCCGCTGCCCCCCGCTTAACCGTATGCCCCGCTCACCCACCTTTGTTTCATAGCCCTCCGGAAATTCTGAAATAAACTCGTGTGCATTTGCCGACCTTGCCGCTTGCTCTATCTCTTCCATGCTTGCATCAACCGACCCATAGCGAATGTTTTCAGCTACACTGCCACTAAATAGCATTACTTCTTGGGGCACATATCCGATGAAACTGCGGTACCTGAGCAATTCCATTTGTTCCACAGGGTGTTCGCCCCAATAAATCAACCCGCTCTGGGGTTTATAAAACCGAAGCAACAAATAAGCTATCGTCGATTTTCCCGCTCCACTTCTACCAACCAAGGCTGTAGTTTTTCCTTCCGGAATTTCCAAATGAAAGCCTTCCAATACCTTTACTCCTTTTCTGCTCGGATATTCAAAGGCAACATTTGAAAAACGAATGGAACCTTTGGGAGCCATTTCTTTAGGTTCTTTGGCCAAAGGTTTCGGAATTTCCGGAATGGCCTCCATAATGTCAAGCAAATGCTCGGTGGCCCCGATTGATTTTTGAAGTTGTGCGTAGGTCTCCGCCAAGCCCCCGGCCGACCCCGCCATAAGGGCACTCAACATGAAAAATCGAAACAAATCTCCGGTACTTATTTCGCCCGACGCCACCAAACGGCCTCCAAACCATACCAATCCAACAATACTTCCAAAAATAAAAACCACAATAAACGTAGCAAAAGTACCCCTGGCAACAGCATTTTTCATTCCTGTTTTAACCACCGAATCGGTCTTTTCTTTGTATTTTGAAAATTCCCACCATTCTGTGGTAAATGCCTTAACCGTGGCAATTCCATTCAACACCTCTTCCAACAGTGCGGTTGACTCGGCTACCTCTTCTTGAGCCCGCTTTCCTAATTTCCGAACATAGCGGCCAAAAACAACCGCAAGCACCGCCATGGCAGGCAAAGTACAAACCATAAACAAGGCAAGTTTAAACGAGGTCCCCATCAAAATCACTATGGTGCCAACAATGGTAATTACCTGCCGTACAAATTCAGCCAGATAGGTGGTTAATGTGCTTTGAACCGAAGAAATGTCGGCACTTATTCTGCTTGAAATTTCACCGGTAGTTCTCTCTGAAAACCATTCCACCGGAAGTGTCAGCAATGAGGCAAACACATCTTGCCTGAGTTTTGCCATGCTTCTTTCTGTAACGTATGAAAAGGTATAAATTCGAACAAACGAGGTCAACCCTTGCAGAACTAAAATGCCCAATAAAAAAAGAGTGATTTTCCCAATTTCATCATTCAATTGGTCGGTCTGAACATCAATCAAATCTCCCAACGACGAAAACAACAGCAAACCCGATACACTCGACAACAACAAAGCCAACAACCCCAATCCAAAGGTCAGTCGATAGGGTTGAATGTAGTTAAATAGCCTTGTTGACCTTATTAATGCAGCCCTGCTTACCTTCACTTTTCCCGGGTGTTTTTCTTCGTTCATCCCAGTACGACATTTACAATTCGGCCCGGCACTACAATTACCTTTTTCAGCGATTTACCCTCCAACCACTTCTTGGTTTCGGAACAATTAAGTACTTCTTGTTCTATTTCCCCGGCACTCAAAGTGATTGGCAAGGTTAAATCAAACCGTTTCTTTCCATTAAAAGATACAGGATAACTAAAATTGTTTTCTATCAAATATTTTTCTTCGGCCTCAGGGAATTTTTGTTTGCAAGCCAACCCAACTCCTCCCATTTTTTCCCATAGGGATTCTGAAATAAATGGAGCAAAAGGCGACAAAGCCAAACAAAATGGCCTAAACACCTCTATCGCCTTGCAATTTTGCTCCAACAATTCATTCAAGCAAATCATAAATGCACTTATGCATGTATTCATAGACATTGCCTCAATATCTTGATGCAACCGCTTTAGTAGGGTATGCAAAGACTTCATGGCCGCCGGATTGGCCTTTACCGTTTCTAAAATACAGTGTCCCTCCTCAGAAATGCAATGCCTCCAAACCCTGCGCAAAAATTTATTTACCCCTTCTATTCCTTGGGTATTCCAAGGTTTAGATTGTTCGATGGGGCCTAAAAACATTTCATACATCCGCAGGGTATCTGCGCCATAATCCTCTACAATGGTGTCGGGATTCACTACATTGAATTTACTTTTTGACATTTTCTCAATTTCAACCCCGCATTTCAACACCCCCTCTTCCAGCACCAATAAATGAGGTCTTGCTTCCGGAAAAATAGCCAAAATCTGTTCCGGCAACAAGGCATCATCCTGAACCACATTCACATCCACATGCAAGGTTTGAAATCCCTTTTTGGAAGCGGGCACCAACCCTGCCGATACAAACCTGCCTGTTTCTGTTTCTCTGTAGACCAAATTCGACCTTCCTAAAATCATTCCTTGATTTACCAAGCGCTTGAACGGCTCATTTACAGGCAAATATCCTAAATCAAATAAAAATTTATGCCAAAAACGGGCATACAACAAATGCCCTACCGCATGTTCGGTTCCACCAATATAAACATCCACCTGTTTCCAGTAATTGATTGCCTTGGAAGATGCGAATTGACCGGTATTATGGGGATCCATATACCGTAGAAAATACCAGCTGCTGCCTGCAAATCCGGGCATGGTGTCTGTTTCTCTTAGGCCTTGGGGCAAATTTGTCCAATCTGTGGCTTTTTTCAAGGGCGATTCGGGCCTTCCCGTGGGCTTAAAATCATCCATATGAGGCAGTTCTACAGGTAAATCCTGCTCAGATACCGCTGTAGCAATTCCATTTGAATAAAAGATTGGGAATGGCTCACCCCAGTACCTTTGACGACTGAAATTGGCATCTCTAAGGCGGTAATTCACCGTTCTGACTCCCAATTTTTTGTTTTCAAGGTATGTCAGCATGGCCGAAATGCCTTCTTTTACTTGCAACCCATTCAGAAAATCTGAATGGATGATTCTTCCGTCTTTTCTTTCAAAAGGAAGAGATTCCTCTTCAGGCATTTCAATAACCGGCAGTATGGGCAAATTAAACGCTTTTGCAAATTTATAGTCCCTGGCATCATGGGCCGGCACTGCCATTACTGCACCTGTTCCATATCCTGCCAAAACATAATCTCCAACCCAAATGGGCAACTCTTGCCCTGAAATGGGATGCACTGCATAGGATCCGGTAAAAGCTCCGGTTACTTGTTCAACGTTGGCCTGCCGTTCGCGCTCCGAGCGATTCGAGGCTTTTTTGGCATAGTCTAAAGCGGCCTCAAACCCAGGCCTAACCAATTCTTGAACCATGGGATTTTCAGGTGCCAAAACCATAAAGCCAACACCGAATAAGGTATCTGGCCGTGTGGTAAACACCTCTAAAACAGCTTCAGATTCGGCCACCCTAAAGCTTAAGGAGGCTCCCTCTGATTTTCCAATCCAATTGGATTGCATTTCTTTCATAGCGGGCGACCAATTCAAATCTTCCAGGTCAAGCAGCAGGCGGTCAGCATAGGCCGATATTCGCAAAAACCATTGCTTCAATCGCTTCCGCTCTACCGGGTGGTTTCCACGTTCTGAAAAACCATCTTTTACCTCGTCGTTTGCCAATACCGTCCCCAATTCTTCGCACCAATTTACCCAGGCATCCGCCTGGTAGGCAAGGCGGTAATTCATGGCAATTTCAGATTGTTTTTCTGTGTTAAATTGAGCCCAGTCTTTGGCTGTAAATTCTTCATGCGGGGTTCCAAAAAACGGCACATCCCGGCTTCCAAATTGTTCCAAATACGCATAAACCTCCTCCACAGGAACGGGCTTTTGAAGACCATTGTGGTAACAATGCTTAAAAAGCTGTAGAAATATCCACTGCGTCCACTTATAATAATTTGGATCAGAAGTGGTAACAGATCTGCTCCAATCGTAACCTAAACCAAGCAATTCCAATTGCTGCCTGTACCTGTCAATGTTTTCTTTGGTTGTTTCTTCCGGATGCCGATTGGTTTGAATGGCATACTGTTCTGCGGGCAATCCAAAGGCATCAAAACCCATTGGATGGAGAACCGAGTAACCTGTCATTGCCTTATACCTGCCCAAAATATCCGAAGCAATGTATCCCAATGGGTGTCCAACATGCAATCCTGCACCCGAAGGATATGGAAACATGTCTAAAACATAAAAAGGTGGTTTTGACGGATCTTCAATTGCATTGTTGGCTCCTTGTTCTTGCCATTTGATTTTGGCATTTTGCTCAATCTCTCTGAAATCGTATTTCATAGCTGCAAATATACAATGTCAATATGTGCAATGGCAGTATTTCTTACCCGCTGAAATCGGTATTCAAAAAATGCAATAGGTCTTAATCAAAATCGGCGGTTTTCTTGCATGGTTGTTTCATCGAAAATTTGAAATGGCATCTGCCTTTTAGTGTAGTTGTGTGCAATAGGAGAAAATAGCCTGTATTGTTCTACAACCTGTCCCTTAAAAATGCAAAATGGGCAATTAAACGCTCTTTTTCTTTTTCAACGGCGTTAAGATGCAGGGCTGGATTTGAAACCGAGGAATGGCTTTGCAGGTTTCTGAATGCAGAAACCTGCTTAAAAACTTCGGTGGTTTCAGGGGAAAAACAGGCCGATGAAAAATAACCAAAGATGTAGTCTTGAGCGGCTTTTGAAGGATGAGCTAAATCTTCGGAATAAAATCTGTAATCCCGTAAGTCTTCCGTAAGTATTTCGTAGGCCGGAAAATAGTGAACATTGGAATTCCGGGAACAGAGAACCTCGGAAGCCACCCTTAAAACAGATTTGCTCAGGGAATTTTCCGAGAGTCCATCGCGAAGGTGTTTAACGGGGCTTACACTAAGAACAACAGTTAAATGTGGATTTATTTTCGTCAATTTTTGAATGGAAAGGTTTAGGCAGTCAACAATTTCAGTTACGGTAGCACGTTTTCTTAGAAATCGGGCTGCCGGCAATTTATGGCAATTCCCTACCGGTTTATTCGAAACAGTATCTAGAAAATAATGGGCTGTACCCAAGCTAAGAAAAAGAAAATTTGCATTTTCCAGAGCTTGGGAGCATTCCAACCGGGCTGAACGCATCTTTGATATTGCCGGTTCCGGAGAGTTTGAAGAAAATGAACCGTGATGGTCTAAACTAACCCATTTGTCTAAGTATTTTTCAAGGGATGGCCACTGCAGTTCGGGAGTTTCGCACCAGCTTTCAAGCATTTTTGACAAGGCAAAGGGGTGGTACAGTATTCCGTGGGAAGGAGAAACAACCATAAAACCTCCGGATCGGAGTCTGGTTTCGACCAATTCTGCAAAGCAACTTCCGGCCACCAAAATCGGCTGCTGATAATCCAATTTGGGGAGCTCAAATTTGGGAAATTCAGTCCTGAATTTCAGCATTGCCATTTATTTCTTTGGTTTTTTTTTGGTAACGACAAATCCCTCATCTACGGGAAGGCCTTTTACTTTTCGTGCGGCAACGGCAAGTTCATCGCAGCGGTTGTTTTCTGTGTTTGAGGCATGACCTTTAACCCAATGAAAAGTAACATTGAATTTGGGTGCAATGGCAGCATACCTCAACCATAAGTCTTTGTTTTTTTTTCCTTTGAATCCCGTTTTAAGCCATCCATACAACCAGCCTTTTGTAATGGAGTTGATAACATAGGCGCTATCGGAATAGATATGAATGGGATGCACCGTGGTTTTCATCATTTCCAATGCACGAATTACCGCCAGCAGTTCCATTCTGTTGTTGGTGGTATATCGAAAGCCTTCTGAATGTTCTTTTCGGTGGCCATGGAACAACATCACAATCCCAAGTCCGCCGGGGCCGGGATTTCCACTGGCCGCTCCGTCTGTATAAATTTCAACCATTTTTCAAATGTACGCATGAGGAAGAACCTTGTCAATAGCCGGGTGAATAAAAAAAGGGGCCGAAGCCCCTTAAGAATGAGTTTAGGATGGATTACTTGACTTCTTCGAAATCAACATCGGTTGCCTCATCGGTTCCATCATTTCCGGATGAATCCGAGCCCGGATTTGCAGAACCTCCTTTATTTTCGTTTGCATACATGGCCGAGGCTGCTTCTCCAAAAACCTTATTCAGGTTTTCCATCGCCGAATCAATGTTGGCTAAATCTTCTGATTTATGGGCCAATTTAAGGTTTTCAAGCGCCTCATTGATGCCTGATTTTTTATCTTCAGGCACTTTATCGCCGCTTTCGCGCATGAACTTTTCTACCTGAAAAATCAGACCGTCGGCGGCGTTTATTTTTTCAGCTCGTTCTTTGGCTTTTTTATCGGCATCGGCATTGGCTTCGGCTTCGGCTTTCATTTTTGCAATTTCTGCCTCAGACAATCCGCTGGAGGCTTCAATTCGGATGGATTGTTCTTTTCCGGTGGCTTTGTCTTTTGCCGACACCTGAAGAATGCCATTGGCATCGATATCAAAGGTAACTTCGATTTGAGGGATTCCGCGTGGTGAAGGTGGAATGTCGGCCAAAACAAACCGGCCAATGGTTTTATTTTGATTGGCCATGGGGCGTTCGCCTTGCAGTACATGGATTTCAACGGAAGGTTGATTGTCGCTTGCGGTAGAGAAAACCTCAGATTTTCGTGATGGAATGGTGGTATTTGATTCGATAAGCCGAGTCATTACTCCGCCCATGGTTTCAATGCCCAGGCTCAAAGGAGTAACATCCAACAGTAGGACATCCTTAACATCACCGGAAAGAACGCCTCCTTGAATTCCTGCCCCAATGGCGACCACCTCGTCCGGATTCACTCCTTTGTTTGGGGCTTTGCCGAAGAAATTTTCAACTGCGGCCTGAATTGCGGGGATGCGGGTTGAACCACCCACCAGAATAATTTCATCGATTTCACCGGCCGAGATGTTGGCATTTTTCAAGGCCGATTTGCATGGTTCGATGGTGCGGCGAATCAAATCATCGGCCAATTGCTCGAACTTTGCCCGGGTTAATTTTCGTACCAAGTGTTTTGGCACCCCATCTACCGGCATTATGTAGGGAAGATTGATTTCGGTTTCGGTGGAACTGGAGAGTTCAATTTTTGCTTTTTCGGCGGCTTCTTTTAATCGTTGAAGGGCCATAGGGTCTTTGCGCAGGTCAATTCCCTCGTCTGATTTGAATTCATCGGCCAACCAATCAATAATTTTTTGGTCAAAGTCATCGCCACCCAGGTGGGTGTCTCCATCGGTAGATTTTACCTCAAAAACACCATCACCAAGTTCCAAAACAGAAACGTCATGGGTTCCACCACCGCAATCAAAGACCACCACTTTCATGTCTTTGCTTTGTTTGTCAAGGCCATAGGCCAAAGCCGCAGCGGTGGGTTCGTTAATAATCCTCTTTACCGAAAGGCCTGCGATTTCGCCGGCTTCCTTGGTTGCTTGCCGTTGGGCGTCGTTGAAATATGCCGGAACGGTAATAACTGCTTCGGTAACTGTGGTGCCCAAATAATCTTCGGCCGTTTGCTTCATTTTTTGAAGAATCATGGCAGAAATTTCTTGAGGGGTATAATTTCTGTCGCCAATGGATACCCTCACCGTATCGTTGTCGCCCTTAACCATTTTATAGGGTACCCGAGCGAACTCTGCACCAACCTCGGCAAAGCGGCTTCCCATAAATCGTTTAATGGAATAAATTGTGCGTTCAGGATTGGTAATTGCTTGCCTTTTGGCGGCATCACCTACTTTTCTCTCACCGTTGTCAAGAAATGCAACGATCGAGGGGGTTGTGCGCTTGCCTTCGCTGTTGGGTATTACAACGGGCTGATTCCCTTCCATAACGGCAACACAAGAGTTGGTTGTACCCAGGTCGATTCCAATAATCTTTCCCATAAAGAATAATTTTTAAGTGAATTTCCAAACGCTTTACCAAAATCATTCCACAGGTTGGAACGTACCTAAATTGACGCTGAGTTATGCTTTTCAGCTCCTTTTTGTCTGATTTTCTGTTCAATAAACTGACATATTGACACCTAAATATGGATGTGCTGCGTACTGTCCGGCAACAAGGCCACTTTTAGGGATAAAAAATCAATGGAAAAAAGAAAATTTTGGGGGGCAGAAACTGGTTTGGAATTTTAAAAAAGTGTGGGGAAAAATTCAGGAGGGGTTTGGTGCCTGAGTTACTTTAGAATGCTGACATATTGGCAAAAATCGGTGAAAAAATGGAGTTTGCCCAAGAGTTCACAGCATTGGATTGTTTTTTTTGAAAAGCGGCGGTGTAGTTATGAGTGGCGGCAGGGATTGAACCGGGTAGCCCGCAGAGCAAAAGGGCCTGGGGCGCGAGGTGCGGAGGCGACTTTAGGAGCCCACGCAAACCCGCTGCCCCAGCCCCTTTTGCCGAGGACTACCGGTGAAAGCCCGTCTGCCGCCCCAAAAAATAAAAAAAACGATTAAAAGGCGATGAAATTTTCTTTGATGGCTGAAATCACCAAATCTACATTGTTGCGTGCGCTGAATTTTTTCATCAAACTTTTGCGATGCGAAGCAACGGTGTGGGCAGAAATAAAGGTTTTGTCGGCAATTTCATTGTTAGTAAGTCCTTGGGAAATGAGTTCCAGGATTTCAATTTCGCGGCCGGAAAGCCGGATTGTGCTTTCGGAATCGACCTGCGACAGCGATTTAATTGGAGTTTTGTTGAGCTTCAGCACGTTGGAGCAGAAGAAATTTTTGCCCTGCATGATGGTGTTTACTGCGTCAATGATTTCCTTGTGGTCGCATTGCTTCAAAATGTAACCATGAACGCCCATGCTGAGCAAACGGACAATTTCGTTGGCATCTTCGTTGGTGTCTAGAACAAGGATTTTTTTGAATGGAAGCCTTTGCCTTAATTCCTCGATGGTTTCGACCACCGAAACGCCTTGAATATTGAGGCCCACCACCACCACATCTGCTTGGGTTTCTTGAATCAGGTCTAAGGTATTGGCCAAATCTTCGGATTCTGCGACCACCCGGAAGCCATTTTGAGCGGAAAAAATTGTTTTCAAGCCTTGGCGCACCAAGAAATGGCTGTCTGCAATAAAAATTCGAATGTCGGAGTTGGATTGCATGGTTAAATGGTTTGCTTACCCAAGGCTTTGCAGATTAGGCCTAATTGGCCTGCGTGGGCGTTTTCATGTCGAATGTGGTGGGCAATAATGGAACGCAGGGTATCTTCGCCGCCAAAATTCATTCCGGTTTTCGTTGGCCCGGAAAAATCGGTTTCCGACAAAAGGGAGATGAACTGTTCTGCTTTTTGTTGAATTTCGGCGAGTGCCTGCATGGTTTCCGGGATGGAGGGGGCCTCATGTTCAGGAAGGCCAAATCCCCCCAAACCATAGGCACGTGCCCATGACAGTTTCATGCGTTCGGCGCCGGTAGAATGGAGCAAAAGGAAGTTTGCAGATACAGCCAAATGGGCAGTCAGCCACAAGATGCTGTTGATGGTGCAGCCATTCAGTTGATACCGGGCGTGGGGATTTTCGCCCTCAAGTTTATTAAGATATCCAAGGGTTTGAGCCCTGGTTTTTTGGAGCATAAAGATCCAGATTTGAGCTTCAGTCATGGTTGGAATTTAGGACAAAGTTAGCTATCACCTCCATTTCAGTGCGAAAGGCCAGGCACTTTTGACCGAACTTTTTGAGGTGTTCGGCCTGCAGATTTGGGGCAAAATTTTGGTGGTAGTGCATCAATTTTTCTTTGGATTCGGCGGTGTATTGAATGGAAAAGGATATACCGGCTTGGTCTTGGTTGGAATCTAATTTGCTGATGCGTGCCTGAATAAAGCAGCCGGTGTTGATTACATCGGGGATGTGCCGGTTTAACATGTATTCTAGCCATGCATCTTCGATGCCGGGTTCAACATGCACGGTAACATTGTACACCCTCATTTAGATGATGTAATTGTTGGTAATCAAAAAAACAAGGGCTTCATGCGTCTTGTTGTTATCCAGCAAAAAATAGACAACTTCAATGGGGCTCAGGTGGGAAGTTTCTTTTAGTAATTCAAGGTATGAAGGGGATTTTGCCAGTTCAGCAGCCTGTTCAGGCGAGGGTAAACTTTCCAGGTTTCCGAGTTTTCCCAGGTGATTTCCGTTTAAAGCGGAGTGGTTGCGGATATAGAGGGGAAGGGCATCGATACCAATGCCATTTGGGCCTGCGGGTTTAGGAACTTCGAATAAAGCATCGCCTTGAGCTCTTACGTACCAGTTGCCGCCGGCACGGGCAACGGCGTCCAATTTAAAGGGATTTATTCGATTGTTATCGTCTAGGATGTGCTTTGCGATGTGCAGTTTAAGGATTTGACAGACAACCAGATTGCCTGCTCCGCCCAATTGTCCGGTTTCAATGACATTGATGACTTTGGCTTCGAGTTGAAAAGAAGATTCGGCCACTCTTGGTGGGCGAACCAAATCGGAATCAAGCATGGTGAAGCCGGCTTTAGTGAATTCATTAACGCCTTTGGGGTATTCCACGCTTGAAAGGGAAACCTGCTGAACCATAGAATAGTCAACGATATTGATAACCACCTCGCGGGTTTCGATGGCATTTTCAAGGGTATGCTTAATGGTATTGTCGCGCACCCTACGGGCGGGAGAAAAAATGGCGATGGGGGGATTGGCTCCAAAGACATTGAAAAAACTATAGGGGCTAAGATTGACTTGGCCATGAGAGTCTATAGAGGAAACAAAAGCGATGGGTCGTGGTGAAACGCCCGAGAGCAGGTGGCCGTGAAGTTCAGCAACGGGGACCTCCCCGGGAACGATGCTTAAGAACTCATTCATTGAAAAGCCCCATGGATTCAAACTTTCGGATTCGCTCCATAATCCGTTTTTCGGGATTCATTTTCAGAAGTTTTGGGAGCTGTTCCAGAATGGTTTTTTTGACCGAATCAAAGGCACCCTGGTGGTCGCGGTGGGCTCCACCCATGGGTTCTTTGATGATGTCGTCAATCAATTTGAGATTAAGCATATCCATTGAGGTCAATTTAAGAGCTGAGGCGGCTTGTTCTTTGTTGTCCCAGGTTCTCCAAAGGATGGAGGAGCAGGATTCCGGAGAAATTACAGAATACCAGGTATTTTCAAGCATGAACACTTTATCGCCAATCCCAATTCCCAGTGCACCACCGGAGGCACCTTCCCCAATAACGATGCAAATAACGGGGACGGTCAATTGGAACATTTCGATTAAGTTTCGAGCAATGGCTTCGCCTTGGCCGCGTTCTTCGGCCTCAATTCCGGGGAATGCACCGGGGGTATCGATAAAGCAAACGATGGGCAGTCCGAATTTTTCGGCCAGTTTCATTAGACGTAGGGCCTTTCTGTACCCTTCGGGGTTGGCCATGCCAAAATTGCGGTATTGGCGCATTTTGGTGTTAATGCCTTTTTGTTGCCCAATAAACATGATATTGTAGTTCCCCACATTGCCAAAACCGCCAATCATGGCTTTGTCGTCTTTTACATTTCGGTCGCCATGCAGTTCAAAAAAATTTCCATTTGTTAAGGCTTGAATGTAAGCCAGTGTGTATGGACGATCGGGGTGGCGGCTAAGTTGAACGCGTTGCCAGGGATTCAAATTTTTAAAAATCTCATTGATTTTTTCAGAAATCTGTTCTTCCAATTCTGCAATGGCCGGGTTCAGGTCGGTTGATGTAGAAAGACCGGTTTCCCGAAGTCGGGCGATTTCTTCTTCCAACATTTGGATTGGCATTTCAAAATCAAGGTAATTCATAAAAAACGCAATTAACGTTGTGCAAATTTAGCCAAAATAAATCCGATGCCTATATAGAAGAAATTGGGCAGCCAAACGCCGAGCCAAGGAGCAATAACTCCATTCAGGGCAAAACTGACTGTCATTTTTTGAAGGAAAATGTAGGCGAAAGCAAGGGCAACCCCAATTGCCAATTGAAAACCGATGCCGCCCCTGGCCTTTCTTGAGCTGATAGGAACGGCAATAAAGGTTAAGATAAGTGCCGAAATGGGATTGGCTTGCCGGCCGTGTTTTTCGATTAAATAAAATGGCAGATAAATGGAGCCGCTTAAGGTTTGTTGATCAATAAAATCGTTGAGTTCTTTATTCGCTAATGCCTCAACAATTTTAATATCGCGTTGAAGCATTTTCGGGGTAACGGGCAAAATGGTGTCCCAGTTTTCGAACTCTTGAGTTACCAAGGTTCCATTGTCGTGCCAGCGCCTTGAAACACCCAAATAAAAACGCCAGACACCCGTTAAGCTGTCGTAAAATCCTTCTTTGGAAATCACCTTGTATTTTAAAGTTAAATTGCTGTCAACGCGCTCATAGCAAAAACGGCCTGCAGATTTTCGGTGTTCGTTGTACATATCGGTAAAAATGAATTCACCCGGGCTGATTTGAAGATGAAAATTTGGACTGCCAATGATTCCCCTCCGAAAATAGGTAGATTCGAATTCCAATCTTTCTTTGTTTGCTTCAGGAATGACAAAATTGGTCAGGGCATAACTTAACGATGCGACCACCGTGGCTGAAAACAAGAAAGGAAACAGCAAACGCCAGTAGCTCCAACCGGAATTAAGAATGGCAATGATTTCCATTCGGGCGGCCATTCTGGATGTGAAATAAATTACCGAAATAAAGACAAACAATGGACTAAATAAATTGCCGAAATAAGGAATAAAGTTGGCATAATACTTCCAAACAATGTCTGAAGCCGTGGGTATGGGGCCATATTTGCCCAGGAATCCATCAAGTTTTTCGCTGAAGTCGAAAACAACAGAAATGGATACTATCAACAGTATTGCCACAAAGAATGTTTGCAAGAATTGCCGAATGATATACCTGTCAATTTTGCCAAAAAAACCCACCTCTGTTAGTTTCTGTAGTTTAAAATAGGTAAGATGTCCTTTTTCCATTGGGCAAACGAGCCGTCTAAAATTTTCAATCGGGCTTGCTTCATTAGGTCCAAATAAAAATGTAGATTGTGTAAGGTAGCAATTTGTGCAGCAAGGCGTTCATTTACAGTAAATAAATGCCTTAAGTAGGCTTTGCTGTAATCTTGATCTGAAAAAAGGGGGCTTGTTTCATCAATGGGGCTAAAATCCCTTTCCCATTTTTTATTTTTCATATTAAAGATGCCATTCCAGGTAAAAAGCATCCCGTTTCGGCCGTTTCTGGCAGGCATCACGCAGTCGAACATATCAATTCCGCGGTCGACACCCTCCAACAAGTTTTCCGGAGTTCCTACTCCCATAAGGTATCTGGGCAAGTTTTCAGGAATCAAAGGGCAAACGTTTTCAATTTGCTCGTACATCATTTCGGCCGGTTCGCCCACCGACAATCCCCCAATGGCCACTCCTTCTAAGTTTGGTAAATCAGCGATAAAAGAGGCACTTTCTTTGCGTAAATCGGAATATACTCCACCCTGAACAATAGGAAAAAGAGCCTGGTGGTGGCCGTACAAGGGTTGGGTACTCTCCATTTGTTGCCGGCATCGAATTAACCATCGCTGCGTTAATTCAAGGCTTTTTTTTACATACTGTTGCGAGGCCGGATATGGAGGACATTCGTCGAAGGCCATGATGATGTCGCCGCCTATTTTGCGTTGAATGTCAATGACAGATTCCGGTGTGAAGGTATGCTTTGATCCGTCAATGTGCGATTGGAAAACAGCGCCATGTTCGCTGAGTTTTCGCATGTTCGTCAAAGAAAACAGCTGATATCCCCCTGAATCGGTAAGTATAGGCCGATTCCAATTCATAAAAGAATGAAGTCCCCCTGCTTCGTTTAGAATATCGGTACCCGGTCTTAAATACAAATGATAGGTATTTCCTAGAATAATTTTCGCATCAACATCGGCTTTCAATTCCCTTTGATGAATGGCCTTCACCGTTCCTAAGGTACCCACAGGCATAAAAACCGGGGTTGGAATATCCCCATGGCCGGTGGATAAAACACCGGCTCTGGCCTGGGACCCTTGGGCCTTCTTTTCTATCTTAAAAAAGTGCATCTGCCAGCAAAAGTCCGTATTTTTCGTTAATATTTGTGGAATGATATTGGAATGCCTGCTCGGTTTTGCCGGATTTGTTCAGGTTTTGGTTCAGGGTGCCTTCTTTTTATTTCGTCCAAAAGTTGGTTCCGGTACCTGCCCGGGATTGTCGGTAATTGTGTGCGGACGCAATGCCGAAATTGAATGGAAACGAAACCTTAGGCATTGGTTGGCCTGCAAAACCAAACAACCTGTAGAATTTGTCCTGGTCGATGATGCCTCGACCGATTCCAGCCTTTCTGTGTTGAAATCGGTTGCCATGATGGATGATCGGGTTCAGGTTTTAGGCCTTGAAACAAAAGCCAACCCGGGCAAGCGCGAGGCATTAACGCTCGGTTTAAGTCAAGCAAAGTACAGGCAGGTTTTTGTAACCGATGCCGATTGCAGACCTGAATCCCCGCATTTTCTTCAAGAACTAATGGACATTTTGGGTGCCGAGCCAGCCCTTTTTGTAGGGAATGGCCTGTTGGTGCCTACCAACAGCATGGCCTCCATTGTCGCCACGGCCGAGGCCGATCGGTTGGCCAGGATGAATTTTTCAGGACTTCCCTGGATAGGATTTACTACTGCCGTAGGCCGGAACATGGCCTATCCCAAAGAAATAGGACTGGCTGCCCTTCGCTATTCCAAAAAATTTGGCACTGCAGGCGGAGACGATGACCTTGCATTGCCCTTTTTGGTAAGCCGATGTCAAAACCAACGGTTTGGCTTTAAACCCTGTACCTTGTCTGATGCACCTAAAAATTGGCAGGAATGGGCATTGCAAAAACGAAGACATTGGAAAACAGCCCCACATTATCCTTTTTCCATTAAAGTGGTTTTTTTGGCACGCTTAATTTTGCTTTCTGCAAACACCTTAGGCTTGATTTGCCTGCCAATACTAAACTCTCCTGTTGTGTTGGGTTTGGTTTTGGGGGGCTGGAGCATCCAAATTTTTTCAGCGTTTACCTGGATTTATGCATTTCGTTCTTATCGAAAACCAACATCAAAGGCTTTGTTCCTGTATTTAATGGCCGAATTATTGGCTATTTTTGTTCCGGCGTTTATTTTGGTTCAAAAACCCGCATTTACCAATAAAACCTGGTCCTCAAATTCTTAATTATTTATTCTTTTGGTGAAAATGGGTTCAGATTTTGCAAGGATAAAGGCGTTTTATGGCAGTCGAAAATTTAATGAAAGCGTGAAATGACCGACATGGATTTAATTCAAAGGGCTGTTAACTTAAACGACCAAACTGCGTTTTCGGAACTCATGAAAAGGTACCATGAACCTATTCGGGTTTTTATTGTTCGGCTGGTCCAAAACCTTGATGATGCCGATGATTTAACCAACCTTTCGTTTGAAAAGGCTTTTCGAAGTTTGCCAAATTACAGGCCCGATTACCCCTTTTCTACCTGGCTGTTCACCATAGCAAAAAATACAGCCATTGACTTTGGCCGAAAACGTACCATACCAACCCAACCATTGCACTCCAAATCGGCCAACTCCGAAAAAGTCCATGAGTTTCCTTTGGCAGACCAAGACCTGAATCCGGAGCAAAATTTGATTCGCGATCAAAAAAACGCTGAAATCAGGGCCTTGGTTGCCGACCTGAAGCCCGACTTTAAGTTGATGGTAGAACTGTTTTATTTTGAAGGACTTGGCATTGAAGAAATTGCAGAAAAAACCAAAAAGCCGGCCGGAACGGTGAAGGCAAATTTAAGCCGAGCCAGAGTTATCTTGCAGCAAAAATTAACCAGGAAACGGCCAAATTAAATCATGCATACCATCAAGACCTACTTTCCTGAATTTTCTGAACGGCAACTTACACAATTCGAACAGGCTGCGGCACAATACACAGAATGGAACCGGAAAATAAATGTTATTTCCAGGAAAGACATCGAAAACATTGAATTGCACCATTTTTTGCACAGCTTGGCAATTTATAAAGCACAAGCCTTTGAACCTGCTTCCCGCTGTATTGACCTAGGAACAGGAGGTGGCTTTCCCGGCCTGCCGCTGGCCATTGCCCTGCCCGAAGTATCCTTTGTTTTGGTTGATTCTATTCAAAAAAAATTGACGGTGGCAAAAGCTGTGGTCGAAGCCTTAGAACTCAACAACGTTGAAATTGCAAACAGCAGGATTGAATCTTTGAAACGAACCGCTGATTACATTACCGGTCGAGCCGTTGAGCCCTTACCCGACTTTTACCACCGTGCAAAACACTTGTTGGTGAAAAAAGGCAAGGCTTCACATGGAATCTACTATTTAAAAGGCCCCGATATTGCCTCTGCTGCTTTTTCCGGTTTTCGCCGACAACCCAACTCAAGCCCGGTGAGTCAATGGTTCAAGGAACCTTATTTCGAAGAAAAATGGGTTTGGCATGTTCCACTTCAAAACGATTTAATGAATGAATAGTCCTTTAATTTTGCCCGTACGTGGCTTTAGTCCACAATTGGGATCAAACAATTGGGTGGCTCCAAACGCTACCATCGTTGGCAATGTTTGTTCGGGCACCGATTGTACTTTTTGGTTCCAATCCGTGGTCCGTGCAGATGTCCACGAAATCCGAATTGGAAACAGAGTTAATATTCAAGACGGAGCCATTTTGCATGGAACCTTTGAAAAGGCAGGTCTTTACATAGGCTCAGACGTATCCCTTGGCCACCGTGCCATGGTTCATGGTTGCACCATTCACGACCGTGTTTTGGTAGGCATGGGTGCCATTGTTATGGATCATGCCCTGATTGAATCCAATTGCCTGGTGGCGGCCGGAGCTCTTGTTCCGGAACGGGCACACTTAAAATCAGGTTGGATTTATGCAGGAATACCCGCGAAACCACTCCGGGAATTAAAGCCTGAAGAAATTGAAACCATTCTTTTGGGAACAGTCAGCAGGTATCCCAAGTATGCCGATTGGTTTCGATTTCCTGAAAAAACCGATTTGTAAAAAGAGAACCGCAGCCGGCATTTTGATGGCCGCCAGCTTTTATACCTTTGGGGCATGACAAAGCACTCTGAATCGAATTCCCGCTTTTGGCCATGGTATATTTTGCTGGTTTCGATCGAGCTTCTTTTATTGCCGGCTTGCATTATTTTACCGAATATTACCGTTAGCATGCATTGGTTGGACTGGTTTGTTTTGCTTGGAACACTTTTAGGTATTGTGGCCTATGGCATTTATGCCACCCGCAAACAAATGGACACCGAATCGTATTTGTTGGGCAACCGCCAAATGCCTTGGTGGACAATTGGAATATCGGTGATGGCAACCCAGGCCTCGGCCGTTACTTTTATTTCCGTGCCCGGCAAATCCTACCAAGACGGTTTGGGTTTTATTCAATTTTATTTGGGTATGCCCCTGGCCATTTTGGTCGTTTCGGCTGTATTTATCCCCCTTTACTATAGAATGAAGGTGTACACCGCCTACGAATTTTTAGAGCATCGCTTTGGAAAATGGGCCAGATGGTACACCGCCTTTTTGTTCTTGGTTCAACGTGGACTCGCCGCCGGAATTACCATTTATGCTCCTGCCATCGTTTTAAGCACCCTGCTGGGATTAAATTTAAACCTGACCAACATTTGCATTGGCTTGCTGGTCATTGCATACACTACCTCAGGGGGTAGCCAAGCCGTGGCCATTACCCAAAAACAACAAATGGCTGTTATGCTTGGGGGCCTTCTTGTTGCCTTGGCTTTGTTGGTCTTCTACATTCAAAAATACATTCCTTTTTCCCAAGGCCTTGAATTGGCCGGCATGGCCGGTAAAATGAATGCCATTGACTGGACCCCCGATCTATCAAACCGATATACCATTTGGAGCGGAATTCTGGGCGGTTTCTTCCTTTCCCTAAGTTATTTCGGCACAGACCAATCTCAGGTTGGCAGGTATTTGGGCGGCAAAAATGTTCGCGAAGGACGCCTGGGTTTGCTTTTCAATGGGATGTTTAAAATTCCAATGCAGGTTTTGGTCTTGTTTGTTGGAGTTTTGGTTTTTATTTTCTTCCAATTCAATCCCCAACCCCTTCACTTTAACTCCGTTCAATGGTCAGAATTGCAAAAATCCGAAGCCAACGATTCCCTTTCCATCCTAAACAACGAATACCAAAAGTTAAATCAGGAACGGCAAAAAAACATCTACTCCTGGTCGGCCGGAGCAATCCCTGATTCGGACTTTAACACCCTGTTTTTGGCCAGCCTTGAAACTGAAAAAGAATTAAGAGATTCGGTAAAGAAACTCATGAGCACCCACCTTCCAAACGAAGACAGCAACGACGGAGACTATATTTTTCTCTCCTTCATCATGGGTTACCTTCCTGTAGGTTTGGTTGGTTTGATGCTTGCCATGATTTTTGCTGCCGCCATGTCATCTACTTCGGGCGAATTAAGTGCTTTGGGCTCCGTTACCACCATGGATTTTTTAAGGCCCATGGGGATTTTGCCTGCAAACGATTCAGGACAATTAATGGCCAATAGACTTGCAACCGCCGCCTGGGGATTCGTGGCGATCTTCTTTGCATTGATTTTCTCTTTGTTCGACAACTTAATTGAAGCAGTGAACATTATTGGTTCCTTATTCTATGGAACCATACTGGGAATATTCTGTACCGCGTTTTTCTTGCGTTTTGTTCAAGGAAAAGCACTTCTGCTCGCCGGTTTAATTAGCGAGGCAGTGGTACTTTTTGTGTATTTTGGCTCCTACTTCCTTCCAAAATCCCTTTCGGGTTTGGCCTATTTATGGCTCAACCCCGTAGGTTGCTTGTTGACCATAGCCCTGGCGGCTCTTTTTCAGTGCGGAATGAATCTTTTCTCTTTAACAAACAACCGGTATTCTTAAATGCGTTTACCCCAACCGGATTTTCTTGCATTTTAATCGCACAAGGAAATGCTATCTTTGCTCTAAGCACTTTTTACATGGAAGATTTCATAGTTTCAGCAAGGAAATACCGGCCCTTGTCCTTTGACGATGTGGTTGGACAACTGCACATCACAGGCACCCTTCGCAACGCCCTGACGAACAAAAAAATACCACATGCCCTTTTGTTTTGCGGCCCAAGGGGGGTAGGTAAAACTACCTGTGCCAGAATTCTTGCAAAATCAATCAATTGCATGAAGCCCAGCCCGGAAATGGAGCCTTGTGGCACGTGCGATTCTTGCATTGGATTTCAAACCTCTCATTCCTTTAATATCCATGAACTTGACGCCGCTTCCAACAACAGCGTTGAAGGCATAAGAGAATTAATCGGTCAGGTTCGAATACCCCCTCAGGTCGGCTCTCATTCGGTTTACATCATTGACGAGGTGCACATGCTGTCTGCTGCGGCCTTCAATGCCTTTTTAAAAACCCTGGAAGAACCCCCCGCCCATGCGGTTTTTATTTTGGCAACCACCGAAAAACATAAAATTCTTCCCACCATACTTTCGCGCTGCCAAATTTTTGATTTCAGACGCATTACGGTTGACGACATCACCGGGCACTTAATGAAAATTGCCATGAAAGAAGGCATTGAGGCCGAAGAAGCCGGCCTGCATGTCATTGCCATGAAAGCCGACGGTGCCCTAAGAGATGCCCTTTCTATTTTCGACCGAATCGTTACCTTCTCCGGCAACCGTTTCGGATACAAAGAAGTCATAGAAAACCTGAATATCCTTGATTACGATTACCATTTTCAGTTGGTGGAAATGGGCAGAAACAACCAAACCTCTGAACTCCTTTTGAAACTTGATGAAATCCTCCAGCTTGGCTTCGATGGTGCCTATTTATTGGGTGGCTTGTGCGAACACCTTAGAAACTTGCTGGTGGTTCATTCCCCCGCTACGGTAAAACTGCTGGAAGCCACAGAGGCCCTCCGCGAACGGTATGTTGAGCAATCCAATTTGTTTTCGTTGGAAACCAAACTGGCGGTTTTGGATCTATTGAACAACTCCGACGCCCAATACCGCCTGGCCAACAACAAACGCCTGCACCTTGAACTTTCTTTATTAAAACTGGCAGCCTTTCTGCAAAACAACCCCCAAGGCCCCGGTCATGGCTCAGACCAACAGGCCCATTCTGCTTCCAATGCACCCCAAATTGCCTCTTCCTCCGGTTCCGGCCCGCAATCCCAAGCCCCCTCCCCTCAAAACTCAACACCGGTTCAATCTCAGGCATCCCCCCCACCCACTCCCTCTCTGGCAAATCCTCCACCCAATTCCACCGAAATTTCCAACACTCAGACCGGCTCTCAAACCAATTCTACCGCAGAAGTACCCCATTCCAATCCCAATCATGCCGGAAGTCAAGGATTTGAAAACAATTCTCAGGCACTTCAAGAATCTACCGAAAGCCCCAAGCCTCTACGCCGCCGGGGAAATTTCAACACAGGAACGCTTTCGATTTCAGGCGAAAACCAGAAGCAAAATACCTCTCAGGAAGTTTTTATTCCCAAAGCCAAACAGCCTTTTTCCGAAACAGATTTGCATAAATCCGTCCACGACTTTTCCGAATCCCTGTTTGCCCAAGGCAAAGTGGTGGCCGCTAAATTGCTTGGCCATGTTGAAATTGAACAAAAATCGCCTACTTCATTGGTGCTTTACTTGCCCCATACCGGTTTGCAAAGCACATTTTCGGAAATTAGCACCGATTTTCTGCAATACCTGCGCAAATCCCTAGAAAACGATTTTATCGATTTGACCTGCGAAATAAAATTCAGCGAACAAGCAGCCAAACCCTATACCGCTGAAGAGAAATTCAATGCCATGGCCGATGTAAATCCCAGCTTAATTGACCTTAAAAATGCCTTTAATTTTGAAATCAAACCCTGAACTTCATTCCATTCGAAAAGAAATTGATTTGTTTTGGGTCTCCATGGCCTACATTTCAGCTATTGTTGGTGCCGGTGTCGCCCTACCCTATTTGAACCACGTTCACCCTTTGATGCAATTGCTGCTGGTCGATGTTACTGCCACAGTCATTATCTATTTTTTTAGCCTGGGTTTTAACAACTCGAGCATGTACGATGCCTATTGGAGTGTGGCTCCTCCCCTGCTTTTTATGTTTTGGTATGGTCAAGGCGATTCCGGCCTTTTGGCTCAGACTCCCCCGCATGCCTTGGTGAGGGCTGGAATTGTTTTTATGCTGATTTCCTTCTGGGCCTGGAGGCTCACCTACAATTGGGCTCGCTCATGGCGCGGATTTCAACACGAAGATTTTCGCTACGTGTCCATGCGATTAAAGTTTAAAAAAGCCTATTGGCCCGTTTCTTTTCTTGCTTTGCACTTGATTCCAACCTTGTTCGTTTTTATGGCTTCCACTCCATTTCAAGCCATTTTTTCACCTAGCCGCTCCGGCCATTATCTGAATTTCCTCGATGGCATTGCCATAATCTTAACCATGGGTGGAATTCTGCTTGAAACAATAGCCGACGATCAACTCTTTATGGCCGGAATTTCAGGCAGCCGTTCCCCGGATTCTACCTTCCAAAAAGGCTTGTGGAACATTTCCAGACACCCTAATTACCTGGGCGAAATCTCCTTTTGGTGGGGAATTTTCCTGTTCGGCATGGCCAGTTCTCCTGATTTTTGGTGGACATTCTCAGGAGCCCTTGGCATTACCCTTTTGATTGTTCTTGTCAGCATTCCCCTGATGGAAAACAGGCAGTTGGCACGTAAAAAAGATTACCAAGAGTACCGCAAGCGCGTTCCGATGCTTTTCCCATTTCGCAGTTCCAATGGGGGTTAAAGGTGTTTTTTGGGGGCGGTTGCGGGCTTTCACCGGTAGTCTGCGGTGCTCAGTGAAGGGTCCAGCGGCTTTGCGGGGGCTCCTAAAGTCGCCTCCGCAGCACGCGGAACCCTGCACTTCGCCCCTTGCAGGCTACCCGGCTCAATCCCTACCGCTGGCCCCACAATTCGATTATCCCCGCTCCAATTAAAGTCGTTCATTCATCATTCTAAGTCTTTCCATGCTCATTCAACGCCTAAACTCCGATTCCAGTTGGTTGATTTCTTCCAATCAAGGCCATTTGGTTATTGACCCTTGGTTTCAGGGAGTTCAACGCAATGGACCCGCATGGTTCAACACCCAATGGCTGCCCGATTATTCCCCGGGTTACCAAGCCTTACCCAATACATTTTCCGTTTTTGTGGCCTTTCCCTTTTCCGATCATTTCCACCTTGACACCCTTGCAGTCCTCAAAACCAATGCTGCCGAAATCCAACTCGGCTTCAAAGGCCCCAACAATTTTCCAAATCCATCAGCCAACAAAGGCAATTTAGGCGTATTTGCATTTGAAAAAGTAGGTCGGCATTTTTTGCATTCCGGTTGGATTTTTGAAGCCGAAGGAAAAAGGGTTTTTTATACCCCGCATGGCTTTCATCACAACAATCCGATGCTTCCCAAAAACATAGACCTCTGGATTTCCTCCTTGGGTGGCTATCAATTGCCCTTTTGGTTGGGAGGTGAAATTGCCCTGGGTTTTAATTACCACCAACAAACCCTGGAAAAGCTAAAACCCAGGTTTTTTACCCGAACCCACGACGTTCAAAAACCGGGTACAGGCTGGGTGTCTCGATTTGGAAAATCAATACAACCTACTGACCAACAAATGAGTAACCTGAAAAACGATGAACGCTTTATTCCCCTTTCCGCAGGTGAATATTTCCAAATTCCTTAAAAAACGCACATCTTTGACTTAACAATGCCTTTAAGCAAAGGCAACATTTTCTTTTTTTGACCTGAGTTTTTTGATTGCATGAAGTACGGATTTACCCTTTTTACTACCCTTTTTGCTTGTTTTTTTTCGCTTGGCATGCTTGCCCAAATCGGCCTGGTTGATGGAAAGGTCATCAACAATCAAACCGGAGAACCCATACCCTTGGTTACCGTTTATCTAAATACTCCGGGAAAAAAATCAGGCGATTTATCAAACCTCAAAGGAGCCGTAACCGATTTTAACGGAAATTTCAAACTGGAATCAAAACCCGGCACTTTTGATATCCATTTTTCTGCGATAGGGTTTAAATCAAAAACAGAAACCCTTGAACTAAGCTTGGGAAAAACCCTCAAATTGTCTGTAAAACTTGAACCTTCGGTTTTAGAGCTAAACGAGGTTATCTACTCCGAAAACCGAAGCCCTCAAAAAATAGAAGAAGCCACCGTTTCTGTTTCGCTCATCAAACCGGAACTCATACAGGCAAGAAATGCCATTAGTGCCGATTTGGTGATTGAACAAATTCCGGGCGTTTCAATTATTGATGCGGAACCCCAGGTTCGTGGTGGCAGCGGTTGGAGTTCCGGACTCGGAAGCCGGGTTTTGGTTTTAATCGACGACATGCCCATCCTACGAGCCGATGCAGGAAGGCCCTTGTGGAGCTTTTATCCCATGGAAAATACCTCGCAAATTGAAGTGGTAAAAGGCGCTTCTTCTGTGCTTTACGGCTCCGGTGCTTCCAATGGTGTTATCAACATTCGAACGGCATTCCCCGGCCAAAAACCCCAAACAAAAATGAATGTCTTTTCTGGAATCTACAGCTCCCCTGCCGGCCATGCCCTTTCACCCTGGCAAGGAAAATTCTTCAACAACATGAAATCAGGAATAAATGTGCTGCATTCACGCATTTTAAAGCCCAAAAGCCAAAAATGGGAAATGGATTTGGTTGTAGGAGCCCAAGGCATTTACGACCAAGGATTCAAAGGCGGTGAGCCACTTAATCACATTTCAGGTGCCTTTGATACCACCCGTACCAACGCCGGCGAATACGAACACAGCATTCGAGCCAATTTCAATACCCGTTTTCGCATAAAATCCATTGAAGGTCTTTCTTTTGGCCTGAATGGAAATGCCATGGTGATGAATGAATCTCAGTCTTTTTTCTGGCAAGATGCCGACAGCAACATCTTTAATATGGCCCGGGGAAGCCTGACCAATTTTAGCAATGTTTTCTTCTATTTAGACCCTTTCATCACCTACGCAGGCGGCAAGGGCAGCCGCCATCTACTTAGGGGCCGGCTTTTTGGAAGTATTTCTGACGGAGATGTGGGGCCCAAACCCGCCCAAAATAATCAAGACAGCCGTTCTAGAACAAGCTTCGCAGAGTACCAATTCAACAAGGATTTTAGCAAATCTACCGCCCTACCCTTTTTAACCAAAGACCTGAATTTAACGGCCGGAGTATCGTTCACCCATACCTGGAGCAATGGTGGAGTATTTAGCGACAACGGCAGTGGCGATTCCACCAGCATTGCCCTAAATGCCGCAGGCTATTTGCAATTGGAAAAGAAATTCTTTAAAAGGCTAACCATGGCAGCAGGGGCACGCTGGGAATACTTTAAGGTCAATGACATCACCGACAATAAACCGGTTTTTAGGGTGGGAGGCAATTTCCGAGCCAGCGAGGGAACCTACATTCGGGGTTCTTGGGGTCAAGGCTTTCGATTCCCTACCATTGCTGAACGCTTTATTTCAACCACCAGCGGTGGCAGCGGTTTTTTTGCCAATCCCAATTTAAAACCGGAAACCAGCTGGAGTGCCGAGCTCGGAATTAAGCAACTCTATAAAATGGGCAAAAAAATTCGGGGCTTTGTTGACTTCTCGGGTTTTTGGCAGGAATACACCAATTATGTGGAGTTCGCCTTTGTGGGCTTTTTTAATTCCAACCAAGTTCACACGGAAGGATTTAAATTTTTCAATACCGGCCCCGCTCGAATTACCGGTCTTGAGGCAATTGGCTTTTTGCAATACCAACCCGCAAAAAATTGGTCTATGGATTTTAATTTTGGATACACCTACAGCCTGCCCATTTCCCTGGATACAAACTATGTGTTTGGACAAAATATTGTTTTGCAAAACAATGTTTTCCCCCAAAAATACGACACTCTCGCCGCAACTTACAGCAATACTTCCACCAATTCAGGAGCCGAACCGGGCATTTTAAAGTACCGAATTCAACACTTAATCAATTGGGACGCACAGATTTCTTACAAAAAATGGTCGGCCGGATTTACCGGTCGGTACTACAGTACCATGAGGGTTGTCGATCAATTTCTGTTTAGTTTAGGAAGCGTTTTTGGCGATTTACCCGGCTATTTTCAACGGGTAGGCGACGGGGCCTGGGTTTTTGATTTCAGGCTTGGTTACCAATGGAAATGGGGACGAATAGGACTGGTTATGGAAAACATTGGAAATACCACCTACTCAGTTCGCCCTTTGGGCATTTCTGCTCCTCGCCTAACCACCGTTCAACTCGGTATTAAATTTTAAATTCTACCCTATCTTTGCAAAAACATACAAAATGAAAAAAACATTCCTCCTTATTTTGGCCTTAAGTTTAGGATTTTCTGTTTCAGCTCAAAATATCCCAAATGGCAATGTTGAATCTTGGAACAGCTTTAACGATGTTCTTGGAAATTCCTACGATGATTTGGGCCCGGATTCTGACCGGTCAAAAAATTTCTTGCGTACCCTGAATGCCATTTTAGAGGCTCCCTTAACCCAACAATCGGCCTTTAAAGTTACACCAAACCAAGGATCTTACAGCAATACATCCATCGTAGTAGTTACCGGCATGGTAGCCGGTTCCATTCTGGTTCCCGGATATTTGGGTACCGGTGATGTAGATATTTCTGCCGCCACCATTTATTTGGGTCGCCCATTTACAGGCCGCCCAACCGCGATGAAAGGGGTTTACCGATATGAACCTGTGAATGGAGATTCAGCCGCTTTTTATTGCTCATTCAGCAAATACGACGCCCTAACCCAATCTTCCTCCATTATTGCAGAAGGAAAACTGGTGGTACCCAACGCCCAGGCAACCTGGACGCCCTTCCAAGTACCTGTTAATTTTACTACCTCCGCTGCACCCGATTCTGTGAACATTATTATTGCTTCAAGCGCCGACTACGATTTGGTGAACCTTCAAAGCAGTCAAGGTCAAGTGAATTCAGCCCTGTATTTGGATGATATTTCGTTTGAGTTTCCGGCTTCGCTTGATTCCTATTCTCAGGTAAATGCGTTGGTTTACCCAAACCCAAGCTCCGATGAAGTTCGGGTTCAATTGGAACAGGCACAAGATAAGCTGCGCTTACGCTTGTACACCCTTTCAGGTCAACTGCTGTTGGAAATCCGGGGCAAAGGAAATGAAATTGCGGCAAAAGTGTCGGATTTCCCCTGTGGAAATTATGTATTGATGGTTCAAACCGATTTCAAATTGCTGCACCGTTCGGTTATTTCAGTTCAACATTAAAAAATGCATTCAGGTAAAAAGGGGCGTATCATCGCCCCTTTTTTTTGGCCTTTGTTTCGGAACACTGCCGTATATTTGTGAAAATTGCTGATATGCCCAGGTTCCATTCCCTTGTCGTGAAATCTGTTTTTCACGAAACGTCCGACAGTGTCAGCATAGCCCTTGAAATACCTGAAGAGAAAACCACGGCTTTTGCCTTTAAAGCAGGTCAGTATTTAACCTTCCGGATTCATTTGAATGGAGAAGAACTTCGCAGAACCTATTCTATTTGTTCAGGTCCGGACGAAAAGGAATTAAGGGTGGGCATTAAGCGGTTGGAAGGCGGCAAATTTTCCACCTGGGCAAATACCGAATTAAAAGCAGGTGAAACCCTGGAGGCAATGCCGCCCATGGGTAGATTTGCATTGCCTGAATCGGATTCTCAGGGAAGCTCCTATGTTGCATTTGCCTCGGGTTCAGGCATTACACCTGTCCTGGCCATGGTAAAAGAAGTGCTGAGCCGTAGGCCTCAAGACCGATTTACTTTGTTTTATGGAAATCGGTTCACAGGTTCCATTATGTTTCGCGAAGAAATTGAAGGAATTAAAAACAGGTATCCAGGCCGCTTTGCCTTATACCATATCTTAAGCGGAGAACGCCCCGATGTTGAATTATTCAAAGGCCGAATAGATGCAAACAAGGTAAAAACCCTTTCAGGCAAACTTTTTGACTTGGAAAATACGGATTGCTATTTGGTTTGTGGCCCGGGAAATATGATTCAACAGGTAAAAGAAGGACTGCTTGATTTGGGCATTGGTTCCGAACGAATTTTATCGGAAATGTTTACCGCACCGGGGATTTTAGGTACAAATAAAGTGCCCATTACCAATGCAAACCTAGGCTCAGAAGGGATTTCACAAGTCAGTGTGATTTTAGATGGCCTAACCCTGCAGTTCCCACTTAGTTACCAAGGTCTAAATATTTTAGATGCCGCCTTAGAGGCCGGAGCCGATGTTCCCTATGCCTGCAAAGGAGCAGTTTGCGCTACCTGCAAAGCAAAAATAATTCAAGGAAAGGCAAGAATGGATTTAAATTATGCCCTAAGTCCTGAGGAAGTTGAAAAAGGATATTTGCTGTGTTGCCAAGCCCACCCTGAATCCACCGAACTCATCGTGAATTTTGACCATTGATGCGCAATTTATCTTTGGTTTTCTTGCTGCTCCTTTTGGTGTTTAGCCGCTTGGGTGTAACGGCCCAAACCGACACAACCCAAAAACCAAGCACATTGGAACGCATTGTAGATAGAACTCTTTTTGGCGGTTCTTTTGGGGTTCAGTTTGGAAACATAACCCTTCTGAATCTTTCGCCATCCATAGCCTACGTACTCAATGAAAGGGTTTATTTAGGGGCAGGACTTACCTACCAGTATATAAATTGGGTTCAAACTCCGTTTGATGCGCACATGTATGGCACCCGAATTTTTCCGATTGTAGATATTTGGAAAGGCATTATTGCTACTGCCGAATACGAGTGGTTAAATTACCCGGACTTCGCAATTCTTCCCTCCATTCGAAGAAACAACCATGCTTTTTTCTTGGGTGGAGGCTACCTTCAACGCATCAACAAACGTGGAGGATTTATTCAATTCGCCCTGCTATACAACCTTTTATTTGCTCAATCAGGTCCGGGCCAGGGGGCTTACAACAGCCCCATTGCCTACCGAATTTCAGTTTTATTCTAATGAAGTACTCTTCTTTATTTTTAGCCTTGTTCCTGAATCTTCTTGCCTGTGGAAGGCCCAATGAGGCAGACCAAAGAACGGAAGGCAACATAAACATGGAAGCGGTGAATACCGAAAGTTTGTATGACTCGGCCATGTTGGCGTATGATAATCAAGATTACACCCAAGCAATTTTGCATTTTGATGCCCTGTTAAAAATAGACAGCACCCTATCTGATGCCTGGCATGACCGTGGTTTGTGCCATTACATGCTTGAGAATTACGATAAAGCTGAATCCGATGTTCAAACTTCAATGAAACTGGATTCAACCTACCCTGCCGGATGGCTGCAATTGGGTTTAATTTACCGCAAAAAAAACCAAACAGATAATGCCCTGAATGCCATAAACACAGGGTTAAGTTTAGACTCAACCTATGCTGAAGCTTGGTTTGAAGCGGGAGCGATTTGCATGGATAAAGGAAAAGTAAACGAAGCCTGCTTCCGGTTTCAAAAAGCTGCCAACCTGGGTTTTGAGGCCGCGAAACAAGCATTAAACCGTTTTTGCCATGAATAAGCCATTCTTCCTATTTTTCCTGTTGGGCATAAATTTGACCCAAGTTGCTCAGGTGCGTTTCAACAGTGAGGCCCCAGACCTATTTCAAAAATACGGCACTCCAAATTCCCCCATTGGGAAAACCGCTGCCGATTTAAAAGTGAATAACCTTGGCAAATTATATATTCAGGGACCACTTCAAAGAAAAGACCTAAAGGCATTTCAAAAACAAACACAGCTTGAATTGCTTGTTTTAAGAAACAATAATTTATCTACCCTGCCTGAAGAACCATTTGGCTCAAACAATCTGATTGCTTTTTCCAGCCGCTCGAATCCCATCAAAAACCTGCCGAACAAACTGTTAAATAGTTCTTCACTGATGTATTTGGAATTGACCGATACAGAATTAGACAGTTTGACATCACAGACTTACCTTCCAAACCTTCAATTGCTTAGAATCATTAAAAACAATACCGACAGCCTGGTATTTCCCGATAGTTTGCCCGGATTTCCATCGTTGCGGTCGGTTGAGTTTCTAAATGTTCCAATCAATCGGTTTCCTGATTTTTTATTGCGTTGTCCAAATTTAGAGCAGTTAATTTTCAATGGATGCGGCTTAGATTCAATTCCCCAAGGCATTTCGGTTTTTAGTAAACTCCACACTTTTGATATTGAAAACAATGCAATAAGACATTTACCAAGTGCTTTGGCCAGTCTGCCTGCTTTGAGGCGTTTGAATGTGGCGGGCAATAAATTAAGTACATTTCCCGATTTTATAATGTACGCCCCTGAACTGGAAGAATTGAGGGTAAAAAACAACCCATTGCAGCCTGAAGACATTGAAATATTACGGATTATCGGAAGGGCCACCAAAACCCTTGTAGATTAATTCAAAAATTTGGGAAAAAATGGCTTACATCTGCATTGAACTTTGAGGATTAGGTTTACATTTGAGGCCTAAAACCAACCAAAATGATATTAGCTGCCGTTCTTATTTTCATCTTAGGATATGCTGCAATTGCGTTTGAGCATCCTTTAAAGATTAACAAAACCGCTCCTGCATTGTTAACCGGGGCACTGATATGGACCATACTCGCGGGGTTTGGCCAATCTGCCGATGGGGTTTTGTCGTTTATGGATAACGAAATCGCCTCGAAATTACCTGCGGGCATGGAACTTTCTTTTTTAGACAAGGTCAAATTCTTTCTAAAGGAACACCTGGGTGAAATTTCAGAGATATTGTTCTTCTTGATGGGGGCTATGACCATTGTGGAAACAGTAGATGCGCACCAGGGCTTTAAGGTTATTACCAACCGCATAAAAACCAAAGACCAACGCAAATTGCTTTGGATTATTGGAATCGTAACCTTTTTCCTTTCTTCGGTTCTGGATAATTTAACAACAGCTATTGTGATGGTTTCCCTATTGCGCCGTTTGATTCACGACGACAAGCAACGTATGTTTTTTGTTGGCATCGTAGTAATTGCGGCAAATGCCGGTGGTGCATGGTCTCCAATTGGCGATGTAACCACCACCATGCTTTGGATTAAAGGTCAAATCACCGATGTAGCTATTATGAAAAACATGATTTTACCTTCTTTGGTATGTTTGGTTGTACCCATTTTTGTTGCAAATTTGTTCCTGAAAGGCGAGGTGATTCGCAAAGAAGAAAGCCAAGAGCAAGAGGTTACCAACATTAAAGGTTCCGGTCTAATGTTTTTCCTGGGTGTTGCCGGATTGATTTTTGTTCCAGTCTTCAAAATCTATACCCACCTACCCCCCTATATTGGAATGTTAATTTCATTATCTGTGGTTTGGATTGTTTCTGAGCTGTTGCACTTAGATAAAGCTGAACATGAACGCAAGGAATACACCGCGCTGCATGCCCTTTCTAAAATTGATGTGCCTTCGGTTTTGTTCTTTCTAGGAATTCTTTTGGCAATTGGAGGACTTCAGTCCATGGGAATTCTTCATTCCTTCGCCGAATGGATGAACCATGCCATTGGCGATCGCCATGTCATAGCCCTTGCCATTGGAGCGGCTTCTGCCATTATTGACAACGTTCCGCTTGTGGCGGCCTCACAAGGAATGTACAAAGATCTCTTTTTGAAAGGCGTAGAGGGTTTTGGGGTTGATGGTAGTTTTTGGATGTTCCTTGCCTACACAGCCGGAACAGGCGGTTCAATGCTGATTATTGGTTCTGCAGCCGGTGTGGCAGTTATGGGAATGGAGAAAATTGACTTTTTCTGGTACCTAAAGAAAGTTGGCTGGTTGGCCATGCTCGGTTACTTGGCCGGAGCCGGAGTTTTCATGCTCGTTTACCAATATTTTTTGGTATCCCATTGATTTTTATCTCAATAGACAACAAAAAAGGCTGGAATTTCCAGCCTTTTTTGTTGAACAAGCAGGTTTTTATAATAGGTCGAACAGGTCATTAACACCCAGAGGTTTGGGGCAGCAAAATCCCTCTGCATGGCTAACCCCAATTGTTTTACCCCAATCTTGAGCACGGCCTTGCAGGGATTCTAAAAAGGTTTGATTTGAAATCGGTGTTTCCGGCTCCTGATTGTCAACGGAATAAAATTGTGAGCCATAGGCCAGGATGCTTTTCATTTTCAATTCAAAAAAGCCTTCAATATTCAATAGAACATCGGGTTTTAAATTTTGAAACTGAATGTAGTGCAGTACCAGCCTTGGTCTGTGAGCAGGCAGATTTTCCGGGTCAAGCCATTTTGAAAGTCCGGAATAAAAACAGGCATCGGCCACCAGTTTAGCGGCACGGGCATGATCGGGATGCCGATCTTCAGGGGCGTTGGCTAAAACCAATTCGGGCCTTGCTTTTCGAACAATGGTTACCAATGCTTGAAGGTGGGCTTCGTTGTAGGCGAATTTTCCATCCTCAAAACCACAGTTGTACCTAAAATCT
>Ga0214917_10001129_pt1 | contig 34894 bp, 35 predicted proteins | sample LL_1208_BB_MetaG_FD_177983 | JGI IMG/M metagenome (GOLD analysis project Ga0214917, IMG submission 177983) | Freshwater microbial communities from Lake Lanier, Atlanta, Georgia, United States - LL_1208_BB | ecosystem: Environmental > Aquatic > Freshwater > Lake | place: USA: Georgia | collected... | reverse complement strand
GAGCATCAGCTTCTTTTCATGACCCGTTAGCGTTCGCATCGGTTCCTCCTTCCTCGCCCTCTTTGGATCCGCCCCCGGGCGGAATGCCTTCGGCCTGAAATTGGGCGTTTCCGTTGGGCAAAAGCCGTGGCTGCGGGTGGCTCCACTGGTAGAGGGCCAGCGCCTTGTTGCCTTTCAACCAGTTAAAATACTTTTCCGTCTGCTCGAGGTCTTTCCCCTCGCCGGTCAAAAAAACGTGTTTGCCGCTGTATTCAAACTGGGTCAACCGGACTCCCTCGATTTGAGGTGGATCTTTTTCAACCAGGGGACGGGAAACCTCCCACAACACCTCCAGCACGTTGATCTGAGGTTGGACCAAGGCCCCTGCCTCCCGCCACGCCATGGCCGCCGACCGGATCTTTTCCGCATCCCCCGCAAGGGCGGCCAATTCCCGCTCGGCTATTTTTTTCCGAACCAAGGGAATAAAAACATACACCAAACCCAAGGTCATCAGCCCGGCATAAACCCAACAGCCGGTGCGCAGGATTTTCCTCTGCTTGGCCTTTTCCGCTTTGACCAGTCTTCTCTCCGTCAAAGTGGGAGGAGGCAGGTTCCACGACTGGCTCGCCAGACGGGGCGGCATCCTGGTCTCCAACCGGGAAGGCACCGTCAAAAGGGCCAGGAAGTCGGCAACCCCGGGTTGGGGCTCGTCATCCCGAAAAACCAAAAGCTGGAGTTCCCTCAGGACTCCCTCCCCCTCCAACTGGGCAAAAAGGGCACCAAGCTCGACCGCCATGCCCGCCCCCGGGCTTCTTTCCAGCAGCGGTTGGGTGTGCAACCACTTGCCTGATTGATAAAAATCGATCACCCATCGCCCCAGTTCCTGGCGCAAAAGGGCCGTGGATTCACCTTCCGGCGGAGGCAGCACGCGCCCCGCCACCTCATAACGGGATGCCTCCTCGACAATACAGTTTTCATCAAAAGGCACGGCCAGAATCGCCGTGGCGGCCAGTTGCCGGGCCCCGGCCTCCCCCGATTCGTCCCGGGGTGCCGGTTGGGTGCGAATGGTGTCCATGGACCAAACCGCCGCCTCGGGGTTGGCCCCCAGCATGCCTTTTCTCTCCAGAACCAGCGCCACCAAGTCCCGTGGGGGGGTTTGCTCAACCAACGGAACCCAGACAGGAATGGAATAAAAAGCGCGGGAGGGAAGACAGACCACCGCCCCAACCGGGGGTCTTAGTTTTTTCGGAAGTTCCGCCGGCCCCATGCACCGGATCTCCCCGCCCTCCCGGCTCCAGGCCTCCCAGCCTTTCGGCCCCGGAAAAAGAAAGACCTGACCCGAGGGCGTTTTCTTCTTTTCCAGCTTCGGACGGGAAGCGCTCTTTTTCAAGGTTGCTTGTCCTCCATCCAACGGGTCTTGATCTGGGGGACGGGATTGCGGGAGATGAGAGCCACCACGGTTCTTTTAGCTTCGCCGACATAACCCGTCGAGGTCACCCGCCAAAGATCCTCTCCCCCGTTGGTGGTGCGCTCCGCAAGCAGCGTCTCCGGACTCACCTGCAAGAAAGCCGGGTTGACCTGATCGTCGGCGGTTCCATCCGCCCCATCCGGCCCCCTTCTGGCCCGCATGAAACTGTTGGCCGCTCCGGGCCTCATGCCGAGAACCGCCTCGATCACGTCCTGGTCCGCCGTGAGCAGAGAAAGTTTTCCCGATCCAAAAACGGTGAACTTCCTGCGCCAATTCACGTGATTCGTACCCGCCGCCGCCTGGCGCGCGAGCTCCGGCCATCCCATGACCCTTTCGACCTCCTCCAACCTCTCGAAGGGACCGTTGCGGGGACCGGTTTGCCGGTTTGCCTTGTACTCTTCCCCCTCGGCGCCTTGAGCCTTGCGATTGGAATCCCCGTCCACCCAATCCTGAAGGGCGTCGATGACTCTCAGTTGGGTGTTCAGATCGACATCCCAGGACGCAAAAAGATTCTGTAAAATGCGCCGGCCTTGCTGCTGATTCTCGGCTCGAAGCCAGAAATTGAGATTCAAACGCCCCTCCTCGCCCACAAAATCCTCCATCTTAACCTCGAAATGCACGGGCACCTTTCGTCCGTTGACCTGCCAATGGTCCTGCAGTTGCTGGCTGAGTTGCTGGGAAGCCTGTTCCACATCCGCCCGCATGATGCCGGGATTCAGAACCATCTGAATTCCCGACTCCGCCACCAGAATGGCCCGGGCATTTTGCAGTCCGGCCACCTCCTGCCCCAACTGCCGCTGCAAAAGGGCGGCCAGACCAAGCATCGCCGCAGAGATCAGGGTGACGGCCCAAAGCACCACCACCAACGCCACACCGGAGGATGCGGAAACGGATAAATTCCTTTTCATGGATTGGTCAAATTGCCGGTGCCCGGGAGCGCCGGCGGATTCGATCCCCCGCCGGCGGCAGGATTCCCCGCCGCCGGCATCAGTGCCAGGGGATCTACCGGAACCTGTCCGCTCGGACTGAGACCGGTTGGAATCCAGAAAACCCCCTCATTGGTCAGCGTCCTCTTCCCCTCCCTTCTAACAAGGATCATTTTCAAGTAGGAGGGCTTCACCGGTTGGACCCACTCCGTCAATTCCGCCGATCTGGGGTCATTTCCCGCCCGGGGATCCCATACCTTCCAGGTCAGATTTTGGATGTCCTGCATGAGCAAAAATCGGTTGGTCTCTCCCCTTCTTTGCCCCCCCCCGGGAGAAGGATTGGCTGATTCAAAGCGCTCCACGAGATTCAAAACCTTTCCATCCCCGGTGGAAGACTTCTCGAGGCGAAATTCTGTCACCCGCGTTCCCTCATACGAATCGGGTAAGATGGCCAACGGCGCGTTGGTTAAAACCAGGTCGTACCCCCCGCCCGAGCGCGGTACCAAACCCAATTGGGATCGGGGGGGCAGATCCAGACATAGTTGCCGGAGTAGGGCAAAAAGCCCGCTCACCTCCCGGTTTCGCAGGCTGTACTGGCCGGCCGCGTTGGCCCCGATGACCGAAAACTGGACCAGCTGGAAAATGACCCCGAAGATGAGGATCAAAATGGCCATGCCCAAGGTGACTTCAATCAGGGTGAAGGAGCGGCCGGCTTTCATCGCTGGGGCCATAGCAGAAAAGCAACCGCATCGAGGCTCTCGCCGTTTTTCGCTGCCCGGGCTCCGACCAAAAACCACCCCTGCAACTGACGGTTCACCGGGGAATTGATGCCGGTAAGGAAAATCGGCTCGGCCAATCGGCAGGAGCTCTCCAGTTCCCAGGTCTGGTATTTGGCTACGGGCTGCCAATCTTTCCCCCGGTCCTGAAGGTTGTTGGAGGCGGCCAGGATCCGGGCCGCCAACGACTCCACCGCCTGCCGCCGCTGACAGGTCCGCATCATTTCCACATTGATTCCCAGAACATCATTCAGCGCGATGGCAAACCCCACGGCGGCAAAGGCAAACACGGCCACGGCTAGCATCACTTCAATCAGGGTGAAGGCCGCAGTTTGTTTTTTCATCGGCGATCGGGCTTCTCCGTGATCGTTTCCCCCGTCAAAGCGCTAAAAGAAAACTGCTCGGTATTTCGGTCATGCCGAAGGCGGACCCGGATGGGCTCGACCAGCCCGGATCCGGTAAACAACCACTGGTAAGCCAGCGGCTTTCCCCATCCCCGCCGGCCCTGTGCCAAATCCTCGGGAGTGATGAGGCGCATTTCGACTCCTTCGGGAAAAACTTCGCCTCCCACCCCGTTCGCATTCAAAACCACCCTCTGTTCCCGGCCAAAACGAAGGGAATTTTCGCGCGCCTGTCCCGCCTGATCCTCCAGCATTTTCCGGGCTCTCGCCAGCTCCTTGTCCCCCCCCGTGGAAGCTAGAAACACGGCCGCCCCACCCATAAACACCACCCCGATGGCAATCACGAGGACTATTTCAATCAAGGTGAAACCACGATTTCTCGCGGAGAAATCCACCCGTCTCATCTCGACTTTTAGGAAAGCGGGCGAACCGTCGGCAGGCGGGGACGTCTATTTGACATCGTCCGCGTTTCCGAACTGGCGGTCCGGCCCTGCGGAAGACCAACTAAACCCCTTCGGACCTCCCAGGGCCATCTTGTACTCGGTTCCCCAAGGGTCCGTGATGATCTGGGCAATCAGGCCGGCCTCCTTGAGTTTGGCCTGGGCCGCTTCGGCCGGGGGCAGACTCCCGCCGCTTTTCAACTCATAGAGCCGGGTTTGCGTGGTCAGGGCCTGAAGATCCCCGCGAGCACGCTGCTCCTTGGCGAACTCAAGATTCCCCGTGAGCATGAAAATGGCGGAACCCATCAGGACGGTGATGATTCCCACCACCAGCATGATTTCGATCAGGGTGAAAGCGGCGGAACCGGCCGCCAAGATGGAGGAGCGTTTTTTCATTCTTGCCTCAAGCCTACGACAGGAGTTCCGGAAGACAATCCCGTCCTCAAACGGGGCAAAGCGGGAGATTTCGCCTGGACGTTCCGCCCGTTGGATGCCGGGGCGGACGCCGCCACCTTTCCCTCCCCAAAAACAACCTGCAAACGGAGGCTGCGCATGGTGATACCCTCCGGCGCGCCGGCGAGTTGGACATCCACCTGGTTTTCCCCCGCTTGCAAAGTCCCGGGAGGGACAAAGGCCCAGATTTTTCTCCAGCCCCCGTACTGGATCGACCGGTTCGCCATCACCAATCGATAGCCGGGATCGTCCAGCCCGGGGGACTCCACCGCCACCCCGGCCAACGCCCGCCCGTTCACCCAGACCCAGGGCTCCTGGCCAGGAGCCAAACCGGCAACCTCGGCCTCCAGCCGGCCATAAAACGGTTGCCCGGCAATCGGTGTCACAAAACGGACGGGGCTCTGCGGCTCAATTTTGAGGGGCCCGGCGTCGAGCACCGCATCCAACACCACCCCCTTGTCCTGATCGGAGGGAAGCCGGCGCCCGCCGTCCTGGAGATCCTCCGCCGGAAAGATTTTGCCGGAGGGGCTGAGGTAATAACCGGGCCAGGCGGCCCAACCTGCCGCCAGGACCAGCGGCTCCACCCAACTCAATTCCACCCGCTCCAGAACAGGCTCGGTTCCGGTCGATTCCACAATGATCTGACCCGGGCCGGCGATGGTCGCACGATCCAACAAAAGGGTGCGCTGGTGCAAATCCGCCGCCTGCTCGTACAGGTTTCCGCAGACCGTGAGGGACTTTCCGGGTTCCTGCCAAATCACCCGGGCAAAACCCCCCGGGGTTTCATGAAAGACGAACGTCAACGCCAATCGACTCTCACCCGCGGGGGGTCGCAGCGGGGCCCTCCATGAACAGGTTTTCCATCCCGTCTGGGTGGAGACCGGACCAAACCAAGCCGGAAGGGAAGCGTGGGGATCAAGGGCATCCCAGCTGGCAGGAGGAATCCCCCTTCCCGGGGGAGCTTCCGCCGTGCCGAGGGAACCCGCCCAAAGCAGAAAGAAAAGCCAGCCCATGCGGGCCAGACGATGGGTCCATTTCTTCACGCCTACCATTTTGCCAACCCCGGGCCCGATTGGCGGACTCAGACCCCACCTTGCTCACGGACCCCGTCAACAACCCATGAACCAAAGGGAACAACTTATTACAGACTTTTCCGCATGCCGGACATCGCATCAAAGATGCTGGTGATGATGGAATAAACCACCGCCCCCACCACCAAAGCGATGATCACGATGATGACCGGCTGGATCAAGGCGGTGATCCGCTGAATCTTCCGGTCCATGTCTTTTTCAAAACGGGCCCCCGCCTTGTCCAAAGACTTGGCCAACTCCCCCGTTTGCTCCCCGACGGCCACCAGATCGAGAAACATGTCGGAAAATCCCCCCACCTGGCGCAGAGCCCGGCTCAGCGAATACCCTTCGGAAACCTGCTCGGCCGCCTGTTCCAACTTGCCGCGGTAATAGGTGTTGGCGGTCGACCGGGCGACGAGGTTCATCGCCTGCATCAACGTCACCCCGTTGGCCAGAAGGTTGGCCAGCGTCTGGCTGAACTGGGCGTAAAAGGAAGCCTCCAAGACCGGGCCGGCAACGGGAATTTTGCTCCGGACCCGATCCCACCACACGCGGCCCTCGGGTTTTTGGATGACCTGCCAAAACCCCAGCCCGCCCAAAGCCAGGGAGGCCAATACCAGCCACCCCCAATGCACGAGAAAGTTACTCGTCCAAAGAAGCAGCTTGGTGACGATCGGCATGGTCTGCGGGGATTTGCTGAAGAGGCTCTCCAACTGGGGAACCAGAACCACGACAAACAGCACCATGAGCAGAATTCCGGCCCCGGTGACAAACATCGGGTAAATCAGCGCCTGAATCACCCGGGCCTTGAGGTCGTTCAACTTTTTCAGATAAAGCACCTGTCTTTGCAGAATATCCTTCAGCGCCCCGCTCACTTCCCCGGCCGCCACCAGATTGCAGTAAAGGTCGGAGAAGCTCGCGGAGGCGTTTTTCAGCGCCCGCGAGAGACTGGTCCCTTCCCGGACTTGCACCCGCAGGCTGTGCGCCACCGTTTTCAGGGCCGAGGCCTCGGACCTCTGTTCCATCATTTTCAGCGCTCCCTCCAGTTGCAACCCGGCGTCCAGCAGATCCCCCAATTCCTCCGTGAAGGAGATGATCTGATTTTCGGTCATCGCTTGGGCCATGGCCAGTGTCGCCCCACCCGGGACGGCATCGGATTTTTGGCCCGATCCGTCCTGCTGGAGCCGGAGAGGTTGCAGCTTGAGCCGGCTAAGGTGGGCCAAGGCTTCCTGCCGGCTCTTGGCCTCCAGCACCCCCTGGGTGCGGCCCCCGCCGGCAGCCAAGGCCTCGTAGCTAAATTGCGGCATCCTATTGTCCGGTGGCGGAGGCCTCGACCGCGGTCACCCGCACCACCTCCTCAATCGTGGTGGTTCCCTCGGCCACCTTGTCCCAACCATCCTCACGCAGGCTGGTCATGCCCTGGGAACGGGCCATCTCCCGGATCACCGCGTTGGATTCGCGCCGGGTGATCAGTTCCTGGATCTGCGGGGAAACCAGGCAGATTTCATAAATCGCGCGCCGCCCCTGATATCCCGTCTGTCGGCAACGATCACACCCCACGGCCCGGTGCGCCGTGGCCGCCTTTTCCAGGGGAATGCCCACCTTGTGGCAATACTCCTCCGAATACTTCCCCGGCTCGCAACACCACGGGCAAAGCACCCGCACCAAACGCTGCGCGAGAAAGGCGCGCACCGAGGTGCCCACCAAAAACGGCTCCACCCCCATGTCCACCAACCGGGTGATCCCCCCGATGGCATCGTTCGTATGCAAAGTGGAAAAAACCAGATGCCCCGTCAACGCGGCCTGAATGGCGATCTTGATGGTTTCACTGTCCCGCATCTCTCCCACCATGACCACGTTCGGATCGCCCCGCAAAATGCTGCGCAAGCCGGTGGCAAACGTCAGGTTGATCTCCGGTTTCACCGCGATCTGCACCACCCCGGGAAGTTTGTTTTCCACCGGATCCTCGATGGTCACGATCCGGCGGTCCTTGGTGTTCAGGGAAGCCAAAAAGGTGTAGAGCGTGGTCGACTTTCCCGATCCCGTCGGCCCCGTAATCAGGACGATTCCGTTGGGCAGGGCCAGCAATCCCCGCACCTTTTGCTCATTCACCTCGCTGAGCCCCAACTGGGTAAAATCATAACGTTGCTGGCCCAACAACCGGAGGCTGACCGACTCCCCCGTGACGGAGGGGATGGTCGCCACCCGGACATCGATCGGGCGCCCCTCAAATTCGAGATTGATGCGACCATCCTGCGGCAATCGTCGCTCGGCAATATCCAGGTGGGCCATGATCTTGATCCGGGAGATAAGGGAGGCCTGGAAAAGTTTGATCTGAGGGGGAACGGGAATGTTGCGAAGGACCCCGTCGATGCGATAACGCACCTGCAGGTCATCCTCCAGGGGTTCGATGTGAATATCCGTGGCCCGCTCCTGCAGGGCTTCCCGGATGATTTGGTTCACAAACTTGATCACGGAAGCCTCAGAGTCATCCCCGTCAAGAATCGTCGTCTCCTGCTCCAAGTCGCTGGGAGGCGGCAAATCCCCCCGGCCCTCCAAAATTTCGTCAAAAGTCTCCGCCCCCACACCGTAACCGCTGCGCAACCCGTCCAAAACCGCCCGCCGGGGTGCCAGCATCCAATGGGTCTCCCCTTCCCAGAACCCGGCCAGCGCCTGGCGGGCCAGATGGTCAAACGGGTCGAAACAAAGCACGGGCAGGGCCCCTCCCTCTTCCGGGGTGACGGGCAAAAGGCGGTGGCGCAGGGCGATCCGGGCCGGAAACTTTTCCCGCATCGGGGCGGGAATCGGCGGTATTTCCCCCGGCCAAACGGGCAGACCGATCGTCTCGCCCAGTTTTTGCGCAAAGACTTTCTCGTCCACCTGCCCGGTTTCGAGCAACGCGTTGACCATCGATCGCTGTTCCACCGAAGCCTCCTGCACCGCCTTATGACAGGCCGCCAAATCCTTGGCGCCCGCCTGTTCGGCCAGTCCGACCAAAGTCTCGGGGAGGTTCATCACGCCAACACCTTCCCGAGTTTTTCCGGATTCAGACCCGCCAGATCCCTGGTCACAAACCGCCCGTCTTCCCGGACCAGCTTGCCGTCAAAAAAAATCCGGCCGCCCCCGTGGGCCCGGTCCTGCAGATTCACCAGATCCCAATGAATCTGGGAACGATTCCCGTTGTCCGCCACCTCGTAGGCCTGCCCGGGGGTGAAATGAAAGGAGCCGGCAATTTTTTCGTCAAAGAGGATGTCCCGGATCGGACGGGTCAGCCGCGGGTTCAGTCCCAGGGAAAACTCGCCCACATAGCGGGCTCCCTCGTCACTGGAAAAGATTTCCTCCAACTGCCGGCTTTTGTCGCCAGCCTTGGCCTCGATGATCCGTCCCCGGGAAAAACGCAGCCGGACGTCGTCAAAAGGAATGCCCCGGTAGATGGCCGGGGCATTGAAGGTCACCTGCCCCTCCACGCTTTCCCGCACCGGGGCGGTGAACACTTCCCCATCGGGAATGTTCCTCTCGCCCACACAGGGGATCACACCGATGCCCTTGATGGAGAAACGCAGGTCGGTTCCCGGGCCGGTGATGTGCACCCGATCCGTCCGCCGCATCCGGTTCACCAGGGGTTTCACCGCCTCGGCCATCTTGCGGTAGTTGAGCGTGCAGACCTGAAAAAAAAGCTCCGTAAAGGCCTCCGTGCTCATTCCCGCGGCTTGGGCCATGGAGGGACTGGGCCAACGCAGGACCACCCAGCGGGTATGATTGACCCGGCGATCGGAAAAAGGCCTCATGATTTTTCCGGCCAACTTCTGTTGCGACATCGGCACATCGCTGGACTCGAAACTGTTCCGGGCGCCCCGCAAGCCGATATAAGCCTGCATGGCCTTCATGCGCGCCAAGTCATGCTTCAGGGAAAACCGGAGTCCCCGCTCCGTGACTCCCCGCGCCAACTCCCGGGAAATCCTGCCCTCGTGCAGTTGCACAAAAGGCTCGGCCCCCCTTTCCCGCACCGCCCGGATCAACTCGATCACAAAGTCTTCCGGAATTTCGGTGGCATCAATCCAGACCCGGTCTCCCCGGCGCAGCCGGGTCGAGTAGCCGGCTAACAACCGGGCCAGAGAACGGTAGGAGGCTTCTTTCACGGAGAACTTTTCCCCCGGCCAAGATGGGCGTAGGTTGGAACCGCATGAAACTTCATCCCTCTAAGTTTCAACCACTCCGCCCCTTTGGCAAGCTGACCGCTTGGCTTCTTCTCGGCTCCTGGCTGCCGTGGACCGCCCTGGCGACCGACGCCGGCGTGCTCACCGGGCAGGCCACCATCCAGCTGAAAAATGCCAGCTCTCCGCAAAACTTGGCGGGGATGGATCTCGTTCTTGCCCCTTCGTCCCTCATCCCGGAAATTCGACGGATCCGGATGGAAACCTGGCGGACGGAAGGCCTGGCCGTCAAACGCAACGCCAACGGCGAGGAGGAGCCCGTCGGGGTGCAGATCGACTTTGCCGACGGATACAAAAATTTGGACCTGAAAGCCATGAGTCAGGCCGCCGCCAATGCGGCCACCGTGCGGACCCAAACAGGCACCAACGGGGTCTTCTCTTTTCCCGGCACTGCCCCGGGCAAATATGCCCTCTACGGGCAATACAAAAGCCGCTATGCCGTGGCCTACTGGCTGCTGGAAGTGGAACTCACCACGGGCAAGCCCACCACGCTCCACCTCTGCGAAACCAACGCCGCCGAGGTTTTCAACCGGTTCGAGAAAAAAACCCGCTAGCTCTGGCCGGAGGCCGCCTGCCACAGTTTCCAGTAGGCACCCTTTTTCGCCAGCAGTTCCTCCCCTCTTCCTTCCTCCACCAACTTTCCCTTCTCCAAGACCAAAATCCGGTCCGCCCGGTGCGCCGCATGCAGGCGGTGGGTGACCAACAACGTGGTCGGGCGGCTCATCACGCGGCCCAACACATCCAACAACTCTTTTTCCGTCGTCGGATCAAGGGCGCTGGTCGGCTCGTCCAGAAGCAGGATGGGCGCATCCCGCAAAAAGGCGCGCGCGATTCCGATTCTCTGCCGTTGGCCCCCGCTCAACATCGCCCCCCGCTCCCCCACTTTCGTGTCATAACCCTGGGGTAACGCGCGGATGAACTCCTCCGCCTGCGCCTCTTGGGCCGCTTTTTCAATCTCCCGGAAGGAGGCTCCCGGCCGGCCGTAGGCAATGTTTTCCCGGACGGTCCCGTTCAACAGCACGGTCTCCTGCAGGACCAAAGCCTGCCTCGCCCGCAGGTCTTTCTTGGACACCCCGCGCAAATCGATGCCATGAAAATAGATGCCGCCTTCCGTCGGATCGTAAAAACGCGGCAACAACGAGAGGAGGGTGGTTTTGCCGGCCCCGGTTCCTCCCACCACCGCCACCGACTCTCCGGGCTCGATGGTGAATCTCAACCCACGCAGCACCTCGTCCCCACGCGGATATCGGAATCCCACGTCCCGAAATTCAATCCGGCCCGGCCCGGACGGCAGCTTGGCCGGCTTGGCCGGATCGGGCACCTCGTCCGGGGTGTCCAAAACCTCGAACACCCGCTGAGCCGCCGCGGCGGCCCCCTCCATCGACCAAGCCGTGTAACTCAACTGCTCCAGCGGCGAATACAGCATGGCCAGATAAGCCAGAAACACGAGCAGGTCGCCCAAGGTCATCTTTCCCGCCGCCACTTCCCCCGCTCCCGCCCACAAAAGCACGGCGGTGCCGGCGGCCAGCAGGGTGCCCACCACCAGGGTGCTGGCCACATTGGTCATGGAAAGACGGAGATTGGCCTCGAGGGATTGGCGGCACTCCCGCCGGAACAGATCCACCTCGTGGGACTCCCTTCCGAAAGCATGCACCACCCGGATGCTGGACAACCCCTCGTTGGCCCGCGCCAGAACATCGCTCTCCTGCGACTGCAACGCCGCCGTTTCCCGCCGGATCCTGCCGGCGTACCTGGAAATCGCCAGCAGGAGAAAAGGAATCACGCCGAGGGAAAGCAGGGCCAACAGGGGACTCATCCGCCACATGACGAAAAAAGTCCCACCCAAGGTCAGCAGGGATCCGAGAATGGTGGCAAAACCCCGGTTGAAATAGGTTTGGATGGCCTGCGCGTCGTAAGCCACGCGGAAACTCGAATCGGAACTCCGCCTCACATCGTGGAAACGCAAAGGCAACGACTGCAGGTAGGCGTACAGTTCGGTCCTGACCCGCAACAGGGCGCGCAGCCCGATCTCAATCAAGGCATAGGTTTCCGCCAGATTGACGGCTCCCCAAAGAAGATGGATGCCCACCAGCGCCCCGCAGGTGATCGAGAGGGCGGACGGCAGGGACCAATCCCCCGGTAAAAAGGGCAAGACGATTCCCCCTCCCGGGGACCGGAGGATGACATCGACGACGAATTTCAGGGGCCAGGGTTTGAGCAGATTCAGCACCGTGGCCACTCCGAGCAGCCCCAAAGCCAAAAGAATCCGGCCAAGAAACGGACGATAATAGCCCAGGATACGGAAGAGGAGGCTCATGATGCGGGAAGGGATTTTCCACCGGTGGGCAAAAGTTGGGCCCGCCGGGCCGCCACCCGGACCAGGTCCCCCACCCTGCGCCGAAGTTGCCACCCGGTCCAAAGCCAACCCACTCCGGCCAAAGCCAGAATTCCGAGGAAGTAAGGCAAGGCCGCGGGATAGGACAAGGCGACCAAAACATCCGCCGTCACGGCGGTGACGGCAAACAAAACGCTGAAAGTGGTGGGCACGATTCCCTGATGAACGCGGGTCAGACGCCGTCCGTGGGGATAAATTTCCGTGAGGCTCCGGAGCCGGATGTGCCACCAGCGATTGGCGAAGATTTGGACGTCCCAGGAGTTCCATCCGGTGTCCTGCGCATAGCGCCAACCCTCCTCCTCAAGAATTTTCTCAATCTCGGCCAACAAATGCACCCGTTCCCTTCCCTGCTCGCTCCAGAAGGAAAGCAGCCGGGCCTGGAAAAGAGGCAGGGAGGGCCCCGCGTCTTTTTCCGGCGTTTGCACCACCGCGTCCGGGGTTCGCTTGCCCTTGAGCCAGGTGAAGTAACGCGCCCAGTCCCGCACCAGGGGTTGGGTCAGCGCGAGATAGAAAACCGTCAGCCGGGCCAAAATCGTGTCATGCTTCGGCTCAACCCGGGCCACCACCATGAAGGAGATCGCCGGCAAAAGGGTGGCCGCCAGCATCAACAAGGGAACAATCCGGATGGGCTCCACCTGCACGGAAACAAGGAAGATGAAAAGGGTAAGGGCATTCCATTCCAAACCGCTGACCAGTTGTGCCCAGGGCGAGGCCGGCTTGGGATAAAGACACTGGAACAAACCGGTGCCGAAAATCCCGTGGTAGATGATCGGTCGGTGAAACACCCGCTCGAAACGGGGCAAGCCGTAGATGACGCCTTTCCAGCGGGCCGAACCTTGCGGATCAAAATACTGCATGTGCTTGAAGCGAAGCATGGCCTCCGCCTCCCCGTAGCCTTTTTGCTGCCGGAAATAAGCCTGCATGGTGAACCGGCGATGGTGCCAGACCAGGGCGCTGGGACTGAATCCGATCCGGTGGCCGCCCTGCATCAGCCTCCAACAGAGATCCACATCGTCCCCCGCGGTGCGGAATTCGGGATCAAATCCGCCGATCTCCTCCAACACGGATTTCCAGTAGGCCATGTTGCAGCCCGGAATATGCTCCGCCTCGGTGTCGCTCAGCAGCACGTGGGTCGGCGCCCCGGGACAGGCCGCCACCGCCGCCGGAATCGGTCCCTTGGCCGGAGGGTTCAGGTTGGGACCGCCGACCGCGGCATAAGAGGAATGCAGGAGCGTGGAGACCAAAAAATAAAGCCAGTCGGAGTCCGGCATGCAGTCGGAATCCGTATACGCGATGATTTCCCCCGTCGCCGCCTGCAGGCCCACGTTCCGGGCCGCGGACAATCCCCGGTTGGGCTGCAGAATGTTTTTCACCAGGGGAAACTCGGCCACGATGGACTGGGTGGAATCCTTGGATCCGTCGTCGACCAGAATCACCTCGAAATCCGGGTAGTCCACTTTCTGCAGCGCCTCCAGACATCCCCGCAGCGTGGCCGCACCGTTGTAACTGCAAACCACCACCGAAACTTTGGGGACCCGCGGAAGGGGGAACTTTTCCACCAACCGGTCCTTCGGCCCAAGGGTCTTGTGCGCAAGATTCCGGTAGGCGATTTTCGGCTGCCGGTCTTTCTGCACCAAACCGAAAGCCCAATCCTCCACCTCGATTCCGTCGGTGAACCATTCATCGGTCCAGGAGAACAAAATGGTTCCCGCCAACCCCCCGCGAAAGACCTCGTCCCAGTGAAGATCCAGAAGGGCTGCCTGCTCCTCTTGCCCGTGGCGCAGGGTGTCCATGCCGAACTCACCCAAAACGAGGGGTCGGCCCTCCGCCAGGTTTTGCAACCGGGATAGGTATGCCCTGAGGTCCGGACCCCGGTGGAGATACACGTTGTAGGACAGAAAATCCGTCTCTTTGGGCAGAAGATATTCCGTGGGAGGAAAGTTGGCGTACGCTGCCAACGCCGTCGAATCCTCGTCTTTGACGATCCGAACCAGGGAATCCAGAAACCCCTCCACCCGCTGGGACCCGTACCAACGCACGAGGTCGGGAGGAATCTCGTTGTCGATGTAATACCCGAGCACGGCCGGATGCCCGGAACCCGCCTTGGCCGCCCGTCGCACACTGGCCCGGATCTCCCGGCGAACGGCTCCATCGTCGAGAAACAAAACCCGCCTTTGCCAAGGCACGGTGACCATCACCCTCAACCCGTGTTCGGCCGCCAAATCCAAAAACCATCGGGGAGGCGGATGATAGACCCGCAAAACGTTGAAACCCGCCGCCGCCACCAGACCAAAATCCCTCCGGGCTTTTTCCGGGCCGCCCAGATGGTCGTCCCCGTCCCGGAAGGGTCCGTACGTGACCCCTTGAAGAAAGAATTTGTCCTCCCCGCTAAAAAGAAATTTGCCCCGCACCTCGATGCGCGGCCCGTGCAGACCGGAGCCGTGAGCCGTGGAGGAACTCACTCGCGCAGCTGACCGTGGCCGATGACCACGTACTTGTAGGATGTCAGTTCCTCCAAACCCATGGGACCGCGGGCGTGGATCTTGTCCGTGCTGATCCCAATCTCCGCGCCAAAACCGAACTCCGCCCCGTCGGTGAAACGGGTGGAAGCGTTCCAGTACACCGCGGCCGAATCGGCTCCCCGCAAAAACTCACCGGCGGCAGCCCGATCCCCCGTGACGATCGCATCCGAATGATGGCTTCCGTGCCGTTCCAGATGTTCCAAGGCTCCCCGCACCCCCTCGACCACCCGGATGGACATGCTGAGGTCGAGATATTCGGTCTCCCAATTCTCCGGGAGGGGCAACTTCTCTCCTGCCGCACGGCTGGCAGACTCATCCCCGTAGAGTTTGACTCCCTTTTCCTTCAGGGCCCGGATCAGACGGGGCAGAATTTTTTCCGCTCCCGCCCGGTCGACCAACAGGGTCTCGGCCGCGTTGCAGGTGGCGGGACGCTGGCACTTGGCGTTGACCACGATGGCCTCGGCCATCGCCGGATCGGCCGCCTGATGCACAAACACATGACAAACCCCATGGGAATGCTTGATCACCGGAACCCGCGCATGCTCCAGCACCGTCTGGATCAGGCCATGCCCCCCCCTGGGGATCAGGAGGTCGATGACTCCCTCCAAGCGACACATTTCCGGAATGCTCTCGCGACTTTCATCCTCCACCAACGCCACCACCTCGGCGGGCAGTCCCTTTTTCACCGCCGCCTCACCCAAGGCCACCGCCAACGCCCGGTTGCTTTTCCTCGCTTCCCGCCCGCCGCGCAGGAGCACCCCGTTGCCGGTTTTCAGGCAAAGGACCGCGCTGTCGACCGTCACGTTCGGACGCGATTCGTAAATGATACCGATCAGGCCGATCGGAACCCTGATTTTCTCGATCTCCAGGCCGTTGGGACGCTTCCATTTCCGGATCACCTCGCCCACGGGGTCGGCCAGCTTCACCACCTGGCGCACCCCCGCCACCATTTCGGCGAAGCGCTTGTCGTTCAGATCGAGTCGGTCGAGCAAGGCGCCGGAGATCCCTGCGGATTTGGCCGCCGCCAGATCCTCCTGATTCGCCGCCCGGATTTCTTTCTTTCGCAGCTCCAGCTGGTCGGCCATCGCCAACAGCAGGTCGTTTTTTTCCGGGGTCGAAAGCAGGGCCAGCCGCCGGGATGCCTGTCGGGCCTTGCGGGCCAAATCCGTCACGGCACTCATCGGGCAAAGAGGGTGCCCGCAGGCATTTTCTGCGCGCTTTTCACCAGCACCCCGGGGCGGCGGCCGTCGGCGATCACCACAGGGATTCCCCGCCCCATGGCCAGTCGGGCCGCTTCCAGTTTGGAAAGCATGCCGCCGACCGACCCCGCGCTGCCGGCCCCGCCGGCACAGGCCAGGATTTTGGCATCGATTTTCCTCACCTTCCGGATGAGTTGCCCCGTTCCGTCGGGCCGGCTCATCAATCCGGGCGCATCCGTCAAAATCACCAGTCGGTCCGCCCCGGCAAGGATGGCCACATGGGCGGAAAGCCGGTCGTTGTCCCCGAACGCATTGAGCAGGGCGATTTCCTCGAAAGACAACGCATCATTTTCGTTGAAGATGGGGATACACCGTTTCTGCCGGAGCAGGGTCTGGAGCGTCGCCCGGGTGTTGTCGTAAATCCGGCGGCTGTCCAAATCCCATGAGGTCAGGAGAATTTGGGCCGCCAGAATTTGGTGGGGGGCCAAGGCGGCCCCATACGCCTTCATCAGCAGGGGCTGGCCGATGGTGGCGCAGGCCTGCATTTCGGGGCGCGAAGTGGGCCGTTTTTTCAAATGCAACGCCTGCATGCCGGCGCGGATCGCACCGGAACTCACCAGAATCACCTCGTGTCCGGCCCGTCGCAGGCGGGCGATTTCTTTGGCCCAACCCCGCATCCGGCCCTGGGCCAAACCGCCCTCGGGGGAACCCAGCAAACTGCTGCCGATTTTGATGACCAGTCTCAAGGGATGCCTCGCGTTACGTTTTTCGGCTTCGCCCCCAAGCCTGCGCGATTTGTTGTGCCAACCGGAGTCCCGCCAGCGCCCGACCGGCAAGACCGAGTCCGTGTCCGGCGGCTTTTTTTCCGGGATAAAAAAGGGAGATCAGGGTCAGGGCCAATCCGCCCCATTGGGTCCCAAGGCGGACCACATTTTCTCCCTCATCGATCCAATGGCCGATGGAGGAAGCCTGGGCGCAGGCACGACGAAACTCCCACCCCGCCCGCCGCGAGGAGGCCTGACAAGCCAGGCGGATCTGCCGCGCCCGGGTCAGCGCCGGGAGCTCAACCATTCCCGGTCCCTCTGAAATTCCGCCACGGTGTCGGCGAAAGGCATCCCTTCCCCATGGATCCGTTTCCGCATCCGCAGGAAGGCGGCCAAAGCCCCGAGGGCGTAGAGCACCGCCAAACCCACCAGAGCCAGCAACCGCGCCCGGGGATCGGGCCAAACCGAAAGCACCACCGCCAGGGAAGCCACCAAAAGAGCTAAAGCGCCCAGAATCAACCCGGCGGCCAGCCACAGGACCGCTTCCACCGCCCGCCATTTTTCCTCCTGCAGTTCCGCCCCCAAAAGACGCAACCGTTGTTCCACCACCTGGATGGAGGTCAAAGCGAGATCACGCAGGGCGGAAATCATTGCCGGTCTCCGGAATTAGCGGCGGTTGAGAAGCGCCCCGATCAAAAGCCCCGCCACCAGGGCCACCCCCACGGATTCATAGGGATGCTTGCGGATCATGCGATCGGCCTCCTTCATTCCCTCCTCCGCCGCTTCCTTCACGTCCTCCAAGCTCTGGAATTTTTCCTTGGCCGCTTCGATTTTGTGAGCCAACTGTTGCCGCACTTCGCGGGCTTTTTCACCCAACTCCCCTGCCGTCGCCTGCAGAAGTTCCTCCGCATGGGAGATGACCTCCCGGACATCATGCGTGATTTTGCCGGAGGCGGATTTGCGGGCGGGTTTTTTGGATCGGGATTTGGCCATCAATTCATCCTGCCCATCTAACCCCACGGGGGCAAGTTTCCCGCCCTGAGCCCACTCCTCGCCTAGACTTCCAAGTCTTTGGAGGCCAACCGTTTCTCCAAAAGAATCCGGGCTTGATGGCGCGCCCTCAGACGAGGATCAAACCAGATCTCCCCAAACATCTGCCCCAAAACACTGAAAACTCCCAGCAAAGGCATGGCCAAGAGCAAACCGTAGACTCCTCCCAGCATGCCCCCGGTGAAAATCATCATGACGGTGATCAGGGGATGCATCCGCAGGGCGCGTCCCACCGTCATGGGGGTGTAGAGAAACTCATCCAACATCCTCACCAATAGAAACAGGACGATGACCGCCAGCATCAACCATCCCGCTTGCGGGGCTTTGACCGCACAGGTCGCCACCGCCACCAAACCCCCTAGGGCCGATCCGATGTACGGCACCCAGGCAAAAACCGCACAAATCAACCCCAGGATCATGGCGTCACGGAAACCAAAAATGCCCGACCCGTGCCCCAAAAACCAAAGACCCAGACCCAAAGTGACCGTATCCAGCAGGGTCAGGCCGAGCATGCCCCGAAAATAGGCGTGCATCTGCCGGTTCAGACGGTCGAAAAGAATCAGCGTCTTTTCGAAAAAAGCGTTGGGCACGGCCCGCAGGACCAATCGGTGAAAAGCCGCCCCGTCCCGCAGAAAGAAAAAGGAAAGGAAGGGAACCAGCAGAAGGCTGGGCAACCAATGCAGGAGGAAAATGGCCGTATCCGCGATGTACTCCTTTCCCGAGGTGGAGGCAAAACGATCAATCTGGCTCTGAAACGCCTCGGCCATCTTGGCTTTTTTGGCGAAATGGAATTTGTCCTCCATCAAAAGCAGGTTGTTTCGGATCACCATCTGCAGCCGGTCCCAGTAATCGGGGAGATTGTTTTGGAATTCCGAAAGACCGTTCAACATCGCGGGCAAAACGGTGACCGAGGCAATCGCGGTCAAAAGGATGGCCAATCCCAGAAAGATTCCCAAGGCCTGGCTCGGTGTCGCCCCGGCCAACTGCATTCGCTGCAGGAGAGGTTCCACCAGATAATAGAAGACCACCGCCAGAACCAAAGGGAGGGTCAACCAGGCGATCGTGTTGAGGAGAACGATCGCTCCCAGCGTGCCGCCAATCACGGCCACCCAGATGATCGGATGCTCCAACGAACGGGCGGTCGGGTTCATCTCGCTCACGCCGTGAGGGATTTCTCCAGGTGGCCGTCGGCGGTTTGCCGCATGCGCGACTCGAGGACCCGGGCCACGCCCATGGCAATCTTGTATCCCAAACGGGGCCGCCCCTCCGCCAACCGCAACAACTCGGGACGAAACATGGCCAGTACCGTGGTCGGCTCCGTGGCCACCACCGTCGCTACCCGGGGACTGGCCCCCAGCATGGCCATCTCCCCGAACGATTCGCCCGGACCGATTTCCCCCAGCGTCTTCCTCTTGAGCATTCCCTTGCGCACCGCTCTCAGTTTTCCTGTGATCACCACGTACATGCCCTCCCCCTCCTCCCCTTCGTCAAAAACAATCTCCCCCTCCAGGAAGTGCCTCTCGTGAAGGTGTAAACGCAGGGTCTCCAGTTCCGACCGGGTGCAGTCCCGAAAAATGGGCACGCCGGAAACCACCTGCAGCATGGAATCCAGAGGAGGAGGTCGGAAAAGCCGCAGAAGATTCATGAAACTACACACTCTCCCGAACGGAACCCCATCACCAGTGAAAAATTTGCCCCTTTGCGCTTGGGCTCGGCTCCCTCTTGGCATAAAAAGGAGGTCTCATGGAGGTGGTGGAAAAAATCGACGAGGGGATTCTCATCCTCACCGTATCCGGGGAAATCGACCTGAATCAGTCCCCCGCACTTCGGACGACCCTGCGGGCCAAAGCTGCGGCCAAAACCCCCTGCCTTCTGCTCGATTTTTCCGCCGTGCTTTACATTGATTCGTCCGGCCTGGCCACTCTGATCGAGTACTACCAAAGCGCCCGCGCTTTTTCCGGAAAGTTGGCCCTTTGCTCCTTGGCCCCCCGGGTGCGCAGTTCCTTTGATCTGGTCCGCCTGAGTGAGGTCTTCTCCATCTTTCCCGACCAGGCGTCAGCCCGGAAAGCGCTTGCCCGCAGTTCCCCTTGAAAGCGCTCGTCCGGTTGTTGCGTCGCAACGAAGGGAAGGGCTACTGGGTCCTGAATGCCCGCATCTACTCGTTTCTTCTCTGGGGCCTGACCAACCCCAAGGTGCTCTCGCCCTCGCTGACCTTGTCGCAAATGATTCGCATCGGGGTTCAAGCCTTGCCCATGGCCAGCCTGGTGGCTCTGAGCGTTGGTTTTATCCTGGCCATGCAAGCCTCCACCGAACTCGGCAAACTGGGCGCCAACTCCTTCATCCCGGATCTCGTCTCCCTTAGCCTGTTGCGGGAACTCGGGCCCCTGCTCATTGCCATCATCGTCGTCGGGCGTAGCGGATCCGCCGTGACCGCCGAAATCGGCACCATGAAGGTCAACGAGGAGATTGAGGCTCTCCGGGTGATGGCCATCTCCCCCGTACGCTATCTCGTGGTTCCCCGCTACCTGGCGATGGTCCTCATGCTTCCGATTTTGACGATTTTCGGTAACTGCATCGGTCTCGCCGGGGGGTGGGCCGTTTCCGTGGGCACCCTAGACATGCCCACTTCCTTTTACATCAAGCATGCCGTGGATCGACCGGAGTTATGGGATCTTTACTCGGGTCTGATCAAAAGCGTGGTTTTTGCCCACATCATCATCACCATCGCCTGCCATCAGGGACTGAATGTGGAGGACGGGGCCGAGGGAGTCGGGCGGGCCACCACCAACTCCGTGGTCTTCTCCATTCTTTGGATCATCATTTCGGATGCCGTGCTGACCGGCCTCTTTTTCTTTGTCGCATGAAAAACCCGACCCAAAAAAAATCCGCTCCCTCCGACGTCATCCTCGAGGTCCGGGATCTGGTCCAGGTCTTCAACGGCCGGGCCGTTCTCAATGGGCTCAACTTCCAGGTTCGGCGCGGGGAAACCTTCATCATCATGGGGGGGAGCGGTTGTGGCAAAACCACTCTGCTCCGGATTCTCATCGGTGCCCAAAAACCGACATCGGGTTCGGTTCATCTTTTCGGCCAGGACATCACCCGGTTGGACCCGGAGGCTCTGGATAAGGTCCGTCTCCGGTTTGGCATGAACTTCCAGTTTGGCGCCCTTTTTCAGTCGATGACCGTGGGCGAGAATATCGCCCTCCCCCTGCAGGAACACAGCCGCGTCGACCCCTCCCTCATTGAAATGGTGGTGAAGATGAAGCTGGAACTGGTCGGGCTGACCGGGTTTGAAAATTTCAAGCCTTCGGAGATCAGCGGCGGGATGCGCAAACGGGTCGGGTTGGCCCGGGCCCTGGCGCTCGATCCCGAGCTTCTCTTCAGTGATGAGCCCACCTCGGGACTCGACCCCGTGATGACCGCCGTGGTCGACCAACTCACCTTGGACAGCACGCGCAAGATTGGTGTCACCGCCATCGTGGTCAGTCACGACATGACCAGCGCCTTTCGCATCGCCACCCGGATGCTGATGCTCGGGAATGGCCCCCGGCAGGGGGAGATTGTCGCCGAGGGAACTCCCGAGGAGATACGCAACAACCCGGATCCTTTCCTGCAGCAGTTCATTCGCGGGGAGGCCGATGGGCCCATTCCCTTCCGGTTGTCCCAAGATGATTACTTGAAACACCTCCTGGGAGACGGCTGAATAGTCCCCCCTTTGTCATGAAAGCCTTTAAAACTGAGCTCCTGATCGCCGCCTCGGTCATCATCTCCAGCCTCGTTTTGTTGGCCGCCCTTTCGGTGGCGATTTCCGGCATCCACTTGGACCGGCCCAAAACCGTCCTTACCGTCGACCTGCCCAGCGCCGTGGGACTATCCCAGGAGGCCGCTGTCCGGTACGCCGGCACTCCGGTCGGCAAAATTCGGTCCATGCGCCCATTGAACGACGAGGAAAGGGGCAAAACTTCACCCGGGTGTGCCATCCGCCTTGTTTTGGACATCCACCACCAACTCCCGCCTCTTCGCGTGGGGACCACCGCCTCCATAGCCGCGGATACGGTGCTGGGGGAAAAGTATCTCAATCTGGAACCCGGACCCGTGATCAATCCCACCCTCCCGGCAGAAACTATTCTCTATGCCAAACGCTCCGCCAGTTTGGATGAGGTGATGACCTCCGGCAAAGAGCTGCTCGATGGGGTCAACCAACTCCTGACCAAAAATGACACGGCCATCACCCAGGCCATTCTGGACCTGAAAAACGTCCTGCAAAATTTCAAGGTGATCGCCACCTACGGCAAGACTTTCATGGGCACCGTCGCCCGCAAACCTTGGCGTCTCCTTTGGGGAGGACCCGTGCCCCGGTTGCCCTCGGAGGATGCCATCCTCAAAAGCGATAAACCCGTTCCTGCCCCGATTCCCAACGACTGAGAATCGCGGTGGTTCAGCCCCCCCATGCGCCGGAAGCTTCGGTGGACATCGAACTGGCTCCGCCACGGCTCCACGGCCTGCGCCAACTGGCCGAACGCTGGGCTCTCTATGCCGCCTTCCCCGACGCGGACATTGGTCGGCTGCTGGCCGGTCTGGATGAGGCCTTGGCCAATATCCACCTGCATGCTTACGGGGGCCGTCCCGGTCCCGTCCGTATCGAAATTAAAAAAACCGCCCAAGAGCTGATTTTCGAACTTTTCGACCATGGCAAAGCCTTCCCTTCGGAGCAGATCACCGGACGCCAACCGGGGGAAATCGGGCAGGGCGGCTGGGGGACGCTCATGATGCAGGCTGGATTTCAAAGAATCGAACGTCGACGGGTGGGGGACAGAAATATCCTGCTTCTCGCGCGCCCCCTTCCGGGCAAAAAAGGGGGGCCATGAAATTCACCTTCTGGGGAACCCGCGGCAGCATCCCCTCGCCCTCGACACCGGAGGTTCCCACCCATCAGTACGGGGGCGACACCACCTGCGTCAGCGTGGCTTGGGGAAAGGACGAGTTGCTCATCATCGACGCGGGCTCCGGCCTGCGCCAAGCCGGCCGCACCTGGATCGAGTCAAAAAGAAAATCTTTCACCTTTTTCTTTACCCACGCCCACTGGGATCACCTCCAGGGGTTTCCCTTTTTCGCCCCGGCTTTTTTTGAGGATGTTTCCATACGGATTTTTTCTCCCCGCCTCCCCGGCGCTCCGGCGGGGAACCTGATCGAAAAGGCCCTCCACGCCCAACAGAGCGAACCGTTTTTCCCCGCCGGCTTTCCCCAATTGCGGGCGCGCATTTCTTTCTCGGAAATTTCTCCGGAGGAACCGGTGGAGCTTTCCTCCTCGGGTGAAAAATTAAAAATTCAGGCTGCGCCCGTTTCTCACCCCGGAGGATGCTTGGCCTACCGGCTCGACCATGGCCGTCGCTCCCTGGTCTTCGCCACCGACAACGAACCCCAACCCTCTCCGGAAAGTCCGCTGGTCAAAATGGCCGCCGATACCGACCTTCTGGTTTGTGACGGGCAGTACAACGATGAGGAACACCGGATGCGCAAAGGCTGGGGACATGGCACCCCCGCTCTCTGCCTCCAGGAGGCGGTTTTCGCCCGGGCCCGCCGATTGATCATCACCCATTTTGACCCCTCCCACTCCGACTCCACCCTTCAAGGCATGGAGGACGAAATCAGGAAATCCCCCTCCGCCCAAAAAATCCCCGTCTCTTTTGCCCGTCAGGGCCTGACTATCGATTGTTAGCGGCAGCCGCGCTTTCGCTGCCGGAAGCCGTGGAGATGTCGACCATGACCGCTCGGCTGTTTTCCAGTTCTTGGGACAGAATTTTGTCCGCCTCCAGCAACCGCCCGCTCCGGTCAATCTTTCCCGATCGGCAATTCATCAGGGTCACCTCGGCCATTCCTTCATGGAACGGTGCCGCCTTCAGAAATTTTGCCGGAATGGCCACCTCTCCCGACAGATTCAAATAGCCCCACGCGCCCTTTTCCTTGAAAAGAACCAGATCCTGGGAGGCCTCCAAAATGGCCTCGTATTTGGGCGGGACCACATATTGATCCCGGGCGTTGATCAAAGCCCATTTTCCCCCGGAGGAAGCCGGAACCTGGTAATCGATTTTTTGGGTCAGCTTGGAATACAGCGCAGGCAAGCCCGGCAACTGATCGGCCCTGCCCACCACGTTCGGAGTCCCCCCGATCTGCACGGCGGCTACCCCCTGCCGGAATGGCCGGGCATCGGAGTAAAAAGGCACAATCGCCCACTGGCCCTCACGGTTTAAATAACCCCATTTGCCGCCCTGACGCGCGGGCGCAAATCCCTCGCTAAACAAACCCACCCAATCAAACTTCGCCTCGCCTATTTTCCTGCCTTGTCTGTCCAGCAGGACCCACCGGGAACCACGCCGAACGCCCGCCCGATCCTCGGTAAACGGCCAAGCCCAATCCCACTTGTCTGGCCAAACCTTACTTCCGGAAGAATCCACGTACGAAAATTTTTCCCCATCAAAAGCAGGACTTGGCGGGTGATCCGCCCCCCAGGAAAAGGAGCCTGCGACTCCCAGCAGCCAAATCCATGCCACCGACTTTTTCACCATGGCAGAATCCTTCAAGAAGCGACTTCCGAAAAGGTTTCCCAACCAAGGACGGTTACATTCGGGGGATAACCTGTGTGCAAAACAGCTCCTCTTGTTCTTCCGCCACCCCCCTCTATCCTCTTTCCATGCCTGTCGACCCGGCGCAAAAAAAAATCGGGGAAGAACGCTCTGCCCGATCCCTTCTTTGGCGGGGGGTCTATGCCCTGGGCTCCCTGGATCTGGCCATCCTGCTTCTCATCACTCTTACGGGAGTATGTGCTGCCGCCACTTTCCTGGAATCCGGATTCAATGCACGGGTGGCCCGCGCCTACGTCTATGGCTCCCCTTGGTTCAACCTCTGGCTCCTTCTTCTTTGCCTCAACCTCATCTGCTCGGCTGCCACCCGCTGGCCTTGGCAACGCCACCATGTGGGTTTCGTCATCACCCACGCCGGCATCATCACCCTTTTGGGCGGGGCCTTGATCGGTCGGGCCCGCGGATTTGAGGGATCCCTCGACCTCCTGCAAAATGCCGCTCCGGTTCAACAGGTCTTGCTCGACCGTCCACGCCTGACTGTGGAAAGCCCCGCCACCGGCCAGCTTTTCTCCACCCCTTTTGATCCGGAGGTCCGCACTCCCCGCCCCGACCGTCCCCGTCTTCTTCCCCTTCCCGGATCCGACACCCAACTGGTCGTGGACGGCTACACTTCCCGATCCACCGAAAAATCCTCGCTGGTTTCCGATCCCTCCGCCGCGGGACCCGGATGCACCCTGGAACTGACCGGCCCCTTTGGCCCCGAACCCATCCTTCTTTCCCTTGCCCTCGGCTCCCCGGCCGATTCCCGTGCGGACTTGGGCGTGCAAGCGAAAGTGGAATTTCTTTCCTCTTTGCCCAAGGACCTGCGCCCGGCCCCGGCCTCCACCTATCGCGAGACCCAAATGGTTCTCGCCCACGAACCCTCCCAGCCGATCGTCCACAACACCTCGGGTTCCCCCAGTGGCTTCCGCTTTTTTCTCGGCTCCCGCCGCGACGGGGACCCCCTGGAGCTGGAAATCCTTCGCCCGGATGGATCGGGAGAGGTCTACCGCCTGAAGGACCTCCTCAACCGCACCTTGGACGATGGCTCCGGGACAAAGATCTTGGTCGCCCGCTACTGGCCGAATTTGGTTCTCCGCGAAGGCCAACCAACCACGGATGGCGATCGTCCCGACAACCCCGCCATTCTCGTCATGCTCGAAGGCATCCGCGCGGAACCCACCGCCCCCTCCCGCCTTCTGCTTGCGCCCGGCCCCACCCCGGGCTCCATCGCTTATTTGGGAATTCCTGCTTCGGGTCCGTCCGTGACCGGAATCGTGCATCCGGGGGATACCTTCTCCCCCGGTTGGCGGGGTTGGTCGGCCAAATATCTAAGCTGGGAACCCAAGGGCCGGATCGAGACGGTCACCGTTCCGGAACCGAAACCATCCACTCAACCGGGTCGACCCGCCATTCATGCCCGTCTTCGGACCGTCGACGGTCAAGCAGGCCCCGCTTCCTGGATTCCCTCCGGTTCCTCCGCCGTCCTGCAGGTCGGCGAAACCGCCTCCCGCATCGGTTTCGGGCTCGAACTGCAAACACTCCCCTTCACCATCCGTCTCGATTCCTTTGAGGTGCCCCGGGACCCGGGCACCGATGAGCCGGCCAACTTCCGCGCCGCGGTCACCTTCTCGGAGGAAAAAAAGAACCTCTCCGTTCCCGCCCAACTGGAAATGAACCAGCCCGCGACCTACCCGCCCGGCTTGCTTCCCCAGATCACGGGGCTCTCCTACAAATTCTCCCAGGCCGGCTGGGATCCGCAGAACCTTCATCGCACCACCCTGCAGGTTCTGCACGATCCCGGTTGGCTCCTGAAATGGAGCGGCTCACTTCTCATGGTGGTCGGAATCTTCTCCATGTTCTATCTTCGTCGCGAACCCCTCTCCACTTCATGAATCGTATTTTTCTCTCTCTGTTCCTGTTGGCCGCCGGAATGAACCTCCGGGCCGCCCAGACCGAGGCCTCTCTCGTCCCGGACGACCCCTCGTTCGACTCGTTGGCCATCCAACATCGGGGCCGCATCAAACCCTTCTTGTCTTTCGCCCGGGAAATCACCACCACCCTGACTGGCCGGACCTCCATCCAACTTCCCGACTTGGGCCAAGTTGGCGCGCGCCAGCTCATCCTCTCGCTCTGGATGGAGCCGGCCGGATGGGATCAGGAGCCGATCCTGTTGGTTGAGGATCCTGCCCTGCGCCGGGAACTCGGACTCACGGAGCGTACCCGCCTGTTTTCCCTCCGGCGCCTGATGGCCCTCCCCCGCTTGGCCCAACTGGCCGCCATGGCCGAATCGGCCCGTGCCTCCGGCTTGCGCGATTCCATTCCATCGGCCGCTGCCGCCGCCCAAATGGTCGCTCTTCGTGTGAACCTTCTGCAGTCGCTTCTCTCCGGCGATGCCATGCGCATGATCCCGCCCCCGGCAGGCTCTCCTGCCGGATCTCCCTGGAGCCCAGCTTCCGGAGAAATCAAATCTCCCTCCGCTCTGGCTGAAATCCAAAGTCATGCCCAGCTTCCCCAAACCAAGCTCTCGCTTGAAGTTACCTATCTGAAATCCCATCCGTTCCGCTGGGCTTGGGTCTCTTGGTTGCTGGCCGCTTTGTTGCTTCTCGCCGCCGGCAAAGACAGGTCGTCTCGGACTCTTTCCCTGGGTTGGAGCTTCTCCCTCCTCGGTTCGGTGCTGCTGGTCGCCGGTTTTGCCGTCCGCATCTGGATTGCCGGTCGGCCTCCCGTGACCAACATGTACGAAAGCATTCTTTGGGTGGCTTTCGGCGCGTCACTCTTCGCCATTTTTTTCGCCGCCCGCTACTCCACCCCCGCCTACCTCCTCGCCGCCTCTCCGGTCGTCATCCTCGCCCTCGTCGCCTCCGACCTGCAACCCGCCGTGCTCGATCCATCCCTCAATCCGCTCGTCCCCGTGCTCCGCAGCAACTTCTGGCTGACGATTCACGTTCTCACCATCACTCTCAGCTACGGGGCTTTTGCCCTCGCCACCGCCTTGGGACATTTTCTTGTCTTTCGCTCTCTGCGGCACCGCATCCTCCCCTCCTCCAACGAGGCCGGAGTCATCCAGCTTTATCGCTGCCTTCAGATCGGTGTCCTGCTTCTTGCCGCGGGCGTCATTCTGGGCGGAGTCTGGGCCAACTACTCCTGGGGTCGCTTCTGGGACTGGGATCCCAAGGAAACCTGGGCCCTCATCGCCTTGCTCTCCTACATCATACTCCTCCACGGTCGCTTGGGCGGATGGTGGGGCGGATACGGTCTCGCCGTCGGTTCCATCGCCTGTTTTCTCACCATCCTCATGGCTTGGTATGGCGTGAATTTTGTTCTCGGCAAAGGCCTCCACAGCTACGGCTTCGGCAACGGCGGTCAGCTCTATGTCGGCCTATTCGCTCTTGTGGAGGTGGGTTGGGTGATTTGGGCTCTTCTGAAAAGACCCTCTACCTAAATTATTTTTTTGCATCCAAGGCGGCACGGACGGCCTGCATGATCCCGTCCCCGCGCAGGCCGTTGGCCACCACTTTGCCATCAGGTCCGATGAGCCAGATCGATGGGATCCCGCTGACCCCGTACTTTTTTGTCACCTCGTCCTTTCCCCAATCCCCCAAGAACCCATCAACCCAATCGCAGCCGTTTTCCTTAGCATAAGCGATGGGCTTAGCCGCCTCCTTGTCCAAGGACAGGCCGACCATGACAAAATCGTCCCTCTTGCCGTACTGCGCATGGACAGCTTTGAGGTTGGGCGTTTCTCCCCGGCAGGGGCCACACCAGGTTGCCCAAAAATCCAGCAAAACATATTTCCCCTTGAAATCGGCCAGCTTCAGATCTTTTCCATCGACCGTCTTGGTTTCAAAAAGAGGTGCCTCCTGCCCCACCTTGACCTTGGCGTTTTCAGACGCCCGGCGCACCCTTCGGATGGGCACAGACGGAGCACGTTCCATGGCTTGCTCCATGGCTTTTTTCAAATCACTCTCCGGCAGATCTTTGACCCATTTTTCCGCCGCCGGCCTGTCCTTCCAACACCAGCCAAAGATCACCTTGCCGAGTAGCTTCACCCTGAACTTGGCGTCACTTTGCGCTTCGGCATATTTCAAGGCCGCGTCACTCTCCTGCATCGCCCAGGATTGCACCACCCCGGAAATGGCAGATTGCCGGTCGGCCTCGGTCTGGATTTTTTCCGCCCACCCCAAGGCCTCGACACGGTTCTTCCCGCCCCAGGCAGCTCCCAGATTTTCCAGAAATTGAACCCTCTGGGAGCCTTCCGGCAGTTCCATCACCCATTTGGATGCCGCCGACGGGTCTTTTCTCCCCCACGAGCTGATTACAGTCGAAACGATCCAGCTTTCCTGCTCACCCAGACCCCTCGAATATTGAATGGCCGCCACCGGATCGGTCTCCGCCCACCCCATCATGATTCCGTGGAGTGCCTGCGATCTTGCATCTTGTGGCAGGGCTTTGGCCCACTCCGCCGCCGCCTCCGGGGTTGCCGGTGCTACCGGCTCCTTTTGCGCCATGCAAGAACCGGATAGCCAAGCGACCAGTACCAATCCCCATAGAGCTTGATTCGTATACTTCATGCGAAAACTATCGAATTAGCTGTGGTGCTTGGCAAGCCCCGCATTTGCTAGGAGTGACCCGTACCTCACCTTTAGGTACGATCAAAATTCTAACTTTCCTCACTTGAGCTGAATCTAAAACCTATTCTCCCTAAAAGCCTATAGTCTGTAGCCTGAAGACTTTCTTTAACTTCATCTTCATCTTAATCTGAATTCCCCATGCCCTCCACCCTCTCCTTGGTAGACCTCAAGCTCCTCTGCCGGGTCGGCGTGCCCGACCGGGAACGGGCCAAGCCCCAAAAGCTCCTTTGCACCGTCGTTTTTCCTGTGCCCGACCTGAAAAAGGCCGCCACCACCGATCGCCTCAGTCACACGCTCGACTATCACGCTCTCAGCACTCTTCTTCAATTCACCGCCCGCCAAGGGGAACGAAAACTCGTGGAAAAACTGGCCGCGGAACTTGCCCAAGCCGCCTTTCGAAGATTTCGCCTTCCGTGGATCGAAATCGAACTGAAGAAATTTATTCTGCCGGAGACCCGCCACATTTCCCTGCGTGCCCGCTTCACTCGCTCAGGAAGGTAATCTTTGGCTTTTGGGGCTTTTCCGCCTCATCCGTTCTTTTAGAATTTCATGATGCTTCGCCTCTTGGCTCCGGTTTTTTTCCTGCTTGGCTTCGCCTCGCTCAGTTGGGGCGTTCTGCCGGTGGAACTCCAGCCCGGTAAAGACTCCCTTAGCCTCACCTTCCCCAACCTGAAGCTAAGCTCCCCATCCAAACTGCTCATCCTCGCCACCTCTTCGGGGCCCAATGGCTCCGCTTTTGTTCCCTTTGCCCAGAACAAAACCGGCTCCACCCTGTTTCTTCCGTTTCAAGCGGATCACCTTCTTCTGATTCGCTCCTCCGGGACTGAACCGACGGCCACCTTGCGTACCTTTAATGGGTTCGGATTAAAACCTGCGGAGGAGAATCCTGCCGGGGTAAAAGTCACCTCCACCACCTCAGGCTCGCTCTCCCTGCAAATCCCCCGTGCTTGGGCCGGAACCAACTCCTCCCTCCAAATGGTCGCCGCCCTCAAGGATCTTTCCGCCAACCAGGGATGGGGCACTGTTTTGGACTCCACCGACCCCTACCTGATCAACGGACAGGACGACCGGTACCTGACCCATGCCCTCTCTTTCCCCCTTTCCGAATCAAACCCCCGTCCTGAACTCGTCTCCCGCCGGGGAGGCAAGGTTCGCATCTATCAGCTCTTCCCCCGCCTCTTCGGCAACACCAACACCAACCGCGTTCCAAACGGAACCCTCGAGCAAAACGGTTGCGGCAAATTTGCCGATCTCAACGATGCTGCCCTCGATTCCCTGAAACAGCTGGGATTCGACGCCATCTGGGTCACCGGGATTCTTCGCCAAGCCACCACCCGCGACTACTCGTCCCTCGGACTTCCGCCGGATGACCCCGACCTCCTGAAGGGAATCGCCGGCAGCCCCTACGCCATTCGCGACTACTATGATGTCTGCCCCGACTACGCGGTGGATCCCGCCCGCCGTTTGGAGGAGTTCAAGGAGCTGCTCGCTCGGGCCAAAAAACACGACCTCCGGATCTTGGTCGATTTTGTTCCCAACCACGTGGCCCGCAGCTACGCCTCCGTGGTTCACCCCGAACGCGATTTCGGAAAGAGCGACCGGGGGGACACCTTCTTTTCCGGCGACAACTTTTACTATCTCCAGCCAAACTCCGATGGCCCTCCCCTCCGCTTGGCCACTTTCGATCCCCAAAAGAAGGAACCTCTCACTCCCACGACCAAGGTGATTTGGGAAGACAAGGAGAACCGCTTCCCGGGCTTGAAGGATAAGATCGACGGCCTCTTCGAACCCGAATCCAAACGCGCCAAGGTCACCGGCGACAACCAGAACACTTGGCGCCCCAAGCAGGACGTCTGGTACGAAACCTGCAAACTCAACTATGGCTACGACTTTACCCAAGGGGCCAAGGGCAAACGACTCCATCCCACCGCCCTTCAACCTGATCTTCCTGTCCCCGATCTCTGGAACAAAATGGACGCCATTCTGGCCTACTGGCAGTCACTCGGGGTCGACGGCTTCCGTTGTGATGTCTCCCATATTGTCCCCTCCGAATTCTGGCACTGGGCTCTGGCCCGGGCCCGGGAGCGAAACCCCAAAACCTTTTTCTTTGCCGAATGCTACGAGGGAGACGTTCGCCTGGAGGTGCCGGACGCGAATCCCGATCTCGCCCCCTTCCATTCCAACCCCGTCAGCTTGATCGAGGCCGGCTTCGATGCCGTCTACGGCCACGATGCCTACAAGCGGTTGATGGAAATTTATGACCATCAAGCCTCGGCCAACGACCTGGATGCCGCCGTTCGGCCCGGCTTTGTCGGCGACAATTCCGTCCGCTATGCGGAAAACCACGACGAAGTCCGCGTGGCTTCTCCCAGGAATTGGGGGGGACACGGGGCCAATGTCGGGCGTCCGGTCAGCGCTATCCTCTTCGGCCTCTCCCGGGGACCGGTCATGGTCTACTACGGGCAGGAGGTCGGGGAACCGGCGGACTGCGGTGCCGCCGGCTTCGAACTCGACAAAGGCCGCACCACTTTCTTCGACTTTTGGTCTGCACCCGAACTCCAGAAATGGATTAACTGCGGAAAATACGACGGGGGCGGCCTCTCCACCGAACAAAAGAATCTGCGCGCTTTTTATGGTCGCCTGATCCGCAGTCTCACCCACCCTGCTCTCACCCAGGGAAACTTTTACCCCCTGAATCCCGCCAATCGGGAAAATCCATCCTACGGTCGCATCGACCGGAAAGAATCCGGACATTGGCTTTACTCCTTCCTGCGTCACGACCCCGTGGCCAAAAAGTCCGTGCTCATCTTGGCCAACCTCCACCCCAAGGACACCATCTCCAAAGCCACCCTGAAGTTTTCCCCCGAAGCCGCTTCGGCCATCACCTCATCTCCTGGAACCAACCTCACCGGCATAGATCTTCTCTCTCCCAATGGAACCTCGATCACCTGTCCCGCCCAGGATCTCACCTCCTCAGGAATTCCCCTCCCCGATCTGCCCCCCCTCTCCGCCGCCTACTTTGATCTGAAATAATTCATCTTAAACTTAATTCGATACCACATCTGATATTTAATCCACTTTCGGCAATTTAGAGCTTGGTAGGGGCCGACGTCTATGGACTGCACAGCCTTGGCGAAGCAGTCCCGGCGGCCCACTCGGAGATCGGACCCTGCCTGCAGACTCTAGCCTGTGGTCTTCAGCCTCACTCATCTTCATCTTAATCTTGCCCCTTAAACTAGCCGTCAGGCGTTCGGGCCGCAGGGATGCCACGCGCTCGATGAAGTAGAGTGTTGAGGTGGAATGAATCTTCGAACCAGAAACCCGACAGTTTACTTAATCTTAATCCTGCCCCTTAAACTAGCCGTCAGGCGTTCGGGCCGCAGGGATTTGACCCCCTCACACCCTCTCCTGGCCCAATCATATTTCGCCTCCGGCGTGATGGAATTTTGCGGCCCTCTTTGAATTCGGGCCGCAGGGATTTGGCCCCCTCACACCCTCCCCTGGCCCAATCATATTTCGCCTCCGGCGTGATGGAATTTTGCGGCCCTCTTTGAATTCGGGCCGCAGGGATTTGAACCCTGGACCTCTTGTACCCGAAACAAGCGCACTACCAAGCTGTGCTACGGCCCGATAAAATCATCATACCCAACCCACCGCCCAACACAAGGTAGGGCCGCCTTTGCCCAAAACCTTTCCCCATCATTTCGGCTACAGCTTCCTTAAACCTAATCCTAATCCTAATCCTAAACCACGGCCTCCTACTACCCACGGGCCAACTGCCTTGCCCTCCCCACCCCCGGATCCTGCCCAAATCCAATCTTCTTTTTCTCCACCTCGGCTGGTGGGGCAAAAAGCGGCTGTAGTTTTTCGTAGAGCTCTCGCAGTGCCTCGTCATGCACCAACAGGGATTGGTCAATTTCTGCCAACCGCTTCAGAATCATATGATTGGCGACCACCTCTTCCCTCAACCGAACGAACGCATCGATCACAAAAATCGACATGGCCACCGCCCGCTCGCTGTTCAGGACAGCCGCCACCATCAGTGCCCCATGCTCCGTAAAAGCCAAGTGTGGCTTTCTACGCCCTCCCCACCCTGAACTTGATATCACATTTTGTGATATCAAGATTGCAACATCCTCCCTATCAACGCTTAGGCAAAAGCGGCGGGGGAATCTTTGGGGATTCCTTTTGACGGCTTGATTCAACGCCATCGTTGTCACCCCATATAACTTGGCCAAGTCTTGGTCCAATATGACCTTCTGGCCGCGGATTACGATGATCCTGGGTTTGCCCGCCTCCGCTTCCTCCAGCAGCTTCATGACAGATGAAACCGGAAATAATGGCAAAGGATGCGCTCCTTTTTTTGCTACCCTGCCACTCCGGTTACCGCCTACTTAAGCCTAATCCTTATCTTTATCCTCTTCCCATATTCCATACTCCATCTTCATCCCACCTGTAGCCTCCAGCCTGTAGTCTTCAGCCTTTCTTAATCTTAATCCTAATCCTGAACCACGGCCTCCTACTACCCACGGGCCAACTGCTTTGCCCTCTCCACCGCCGCTCCCATCGCCTTTTCCGCCAGATCCTTGATCCCCGCCTGCATCGCCCTCAACCCCGCCTCCGTGGTCCCACCCGGACTGGCCACCGCCGCACACAACTGCCCCGGCGTGATCTTCTCCCGCACCAACACCGCTCCCGTGCCCAACATCGTCCGGGCCGCCAACTCCTCCGCCGCCTTGGGCGTCAGCCCCGCCCGGACCCCCGCATCAGCCAGCTCCTCCGCCCACTTGGCCATGAACGCCGGGCCCGACCCGCTCAACGCCGTCACCACATCCATCTGCTCCTCTTCAATCTCCAGTACATACCCGCCGGCTTCAAAAATCTTCCGCGCAATCTCCAGATCCCCTTTTTTCGCCCCTGGCCCGGGACAGATCGCCGTTACCCCCTCGTTCTGCCTCATCGCCTGATTCGGCATCGCGCGCACCACCCTCGCCTTGCCCCCAGCCTGCGTCGCCAGCTTCTCCGTCGTCACTCCCGCCAAAATCGAAATTAGAAGATAAGATTCTTTTCTACCCTTCAGCCATCCCGCCACCTCCTGCAACATTGCCGGCTTCACCGCCAACAGCACCACCTCGGGCTCCCCCAACTCCTCCGCCTTACCGACAAACTTCACTCCCGCCCCCGTCTCCTTGGCCAAGGCCTCACGTCCTTTGGCGTCCGGCTCGCACACCTCTGCCTTCCACGCCGACCCGGACCCGCGCTGCAACATCCGCAGGATCGTTCCGCCCATTCGACCGGCGCCCAAGATCGTCAGTTTCATGCTATCGGTATGTCTAAACGAAACGCGGGAATACGCACGACCAGACCGTTGCCCTGCTCATCCTTCGCCATATACGCACCCTGCGCCTCACTGTCCGTGTCCACCAGATGATAGCTGTTGTAATGAAACTGATCCCCCGGGGTGAGCCTTGGGAACTGTCCCACCACCCCGTCCCCCTCGATCACCAACCGATGCCCCGCATCGTTCGTCACCACCCACTTGCGTCCCACAATCGTCACCGCCTGGGGACTGTCATTGTGGATCGTGATGTAATAAACGAACTGATGCGGCCGATCCGGCGGACCGGCCGCCCCGGGGATATATTCCACCCGGTCCACACTCACCCACAGACCTTTAAGCTCTTCCCCCTTGGTGGGCATCCACCCTTTCTCCCCCTAACCCACCCCAGGAGCAAGATTTAGATGGGGACGATAGAGGCCTTCATCGGTGGATTCATTGCCAAAGCTTCAGGTGGGGCGGAATTCCCCAGCGAAGCGCCTTCTCCTACTTGCCGGAGGCAGAATACAGAATGGGCTGGGCAGGTCTAAGGGGGCCAATCGATGACCCCGCCTGCGCTAAATCTTGATCCCCATGCGCCGAGCTAGGCGGCCTCATCGAGGCCGCCCTACCTTGACTTGCCGCACCTAGATTTGAGGCCTCCCT
>Ga0214917_10001127_pt1 | contig 34911 bp, 41 predicted proteins | sample LL_1208_BB_MetaG_FD_177983 | JGI IMG/M metagenome (GOLD analysis project Ga0214917, IMG submission 177983) | Freshwater microbial communities from Lake Lanier, Atlanta, Georgia, United States - LL_1208_BB | ecosystem: Environmental > Aquatic > Freshwater > Lake | place: USA: Georgia | collected... | reverse complement strand
TCCGGACCTAAACGACTATTTAGAGGTTCATCGCGATATCCATATTCAGCAGTACTTTTCAATGAAATCGGTGAATTCTCTAATTGATCAACCGTAAATGCTATTTTAGATACGTTAGATTTAAATCCGACTACGCCTCCTAAATATGATACGTTAGAATTCCAATTATTACCGAATTCCAAACCTATAAATCTACCTCCAGATTTTAAATTTAAATTACTATCAACAAATCTAGAATGAATAGTAATACCAACTCCGTATGCGGAATTAGGACCTCCTAAATATGTAAGTGACGGTATCATTGATCCTGCCGATATAGCAGGATTACTTAATTCCGTCTTCAATTTGATTAATCGATTTGTTGTGAGCCATGCAGAAGCAACTCGTTGTAAATCTAATACTTTTTCGTACTTAAACTGCTCATTTACAGCCGATTGCGGACTGCCATGTTTCGTTAGTCGAACACCGAATGCAGTAGTACCTGCGGTAACCAATGTATTTAATGGTGCATGAACTCGAGTAAGTCCTAAAGGAACAGGTCCGGGAGTTTCTACTCTAGGATTCATTAATCCGGCGCCTACCTGACGAGCCGCCCATAACAATCCTTTAGGTGAAGCTAACCATTGAGTTAATCGACCTACATCCACTGCACTTCTTTCTACTGCAGCAGCCATTCCTCCTTGAATAAATCCATCGTCTGCTAACGGATGACCGCCCCAATATTGCGGATCTGTTTTACCCGGGCGTTGAATTCCTCGTACTATATACGGTTGTTTGAGATAATATGGATTATATGATGAGTCCTGTAAATTGAATTTTGAATATTGTAAATCTAATGCTGAAGGAGAATTTTCTTCAATTGATCTGTTTAATAGTGGACTATTTGTTGAGTTTGAATTCAATTCATATCTATTCTTTGCTGAATAGCCGATAGGACTGAAGGTTTTAAACTTCACTATACCGTTATCTGTATATTTGAATGATGAACCGATACCTAATTGTGAATTGATAGTTTTATTGTCTACTACAATTGTATCAGTATAAGCATACGTGTTACCGGAAATTCCTAGAAACTGACTTTCATTTCTGTTCGTGAATCGAACCGTGAAACCTTTAGCTCCTTGACTGAGATCCGGTGAAAAATAATTTACTGCCGGTGGAGTTGTACCTGACCATCTTGATCCTACAATTGTAGCATCATTTGAGAATTGACCGGGCCCGACAATTGAAATGTATTTATTTGGAGTGGAATTTAAATCTAATATTGAGTTGGTACTGGAAAACGGTGAAAATTGTCCGGAACCAACAATTGAAATGTAACTCGTAGGCCTAGAATCGATATCTAAATTTGATAGAGAATTTCTTCTAGGATCAAACTGTCCGGTACCTACTACAGATTGATATGATGTAGGAGTCGTATCAATGTCTAAATTTGATAGAGAATTTCTTCTAGGATCAAACTGTCCGGCACCTACAGTTGAAATGTAAGTTACTGGTCTAGAATCAATGTCTAAATTTGATATAGTATTTCTTCTAGGATCAAATTGACCAGTTCCTACAGTTGAAATGTAAGAATTAGGAATGGTATTGATATCCAACAATGAGGTATTGGCTCTAAATGGTACAAATTGTCCGGATCCTACTATCTGTAAATATTTACTTGGAATAGAATCAATATCTAATGCAGAACTGTTAGCATTCAATGAAATGAATCTACCGGATCCAATCACATTTGAATATTCAGCAGGTATAGAATCAATATCCAAGCTACTTAAAGAGGGTCTAACACCACCGGAATAAATTGAAAATGATCTTCTATCAATATATCGTTCCGGTATTGAATTGATTTCCAAATTGGATGCCTGATCTACAATATTGTTATTCGGTTGATATCTTGCAGGTGCAGAATCAATATTTAAATTGCTATTGTCTTGAACATCTCTAATTCGATACTTGACCGGAGTATCAATATCCAATGAAGATTTATATTGAATTTCAGCTACCGGTTGATTTATTGATACCGGACTTTCTTTTTCCGGAATCGCAGTTTTGGTAATTGATACCGGCGATTTGGTATGAATTGATTCCGTAGACACTCTAGATATCGATACACCTTCTTTGACAGCAATAGGCTTCATCTGTCTTATCGTAACCGGAGACTTAATATTTGTATTATCAACAACATTAAAGTTCTTATTCGGGCTGTATGGTGTTTTTATCGATTGCGGTGTAGGTGAATAAGCAGACTTTAAGTTAGGCGTCGGTGATGCCGATAACGGTTCAGTCTGTAGAGGTTTTCTGAATTTAGATAGGTTGGATGTTAACTCTGTAAGTGCCATTACTCGTATTTAAATAAATATGGTCGCACTAAAAATCAAGACCTTTGACCGTAATTGTTACCGACACCCTGCGTATATGTATTGTCTAATCGACTTCTAGCGGATACTTTACTAGCAACTACCTCACCGTCCATCGTAACATTAACTTGAATAGGTGTATTAGTGTTAGTCGAATTTTTCTTCAAAGCTTCAGTGTTTTTATTAAAAGCGTCCATCCACTGCGTGACCTGTTCAGTATTATATTGCATTTGCATTGGAGTCAATTTAAGATTATCGCCGGCAAGCGGTTCAGGTACTGTGAACTTGATATCCTCGACTTTCTTCGAGGCAGCCGCTTGCTCAGCTCGAGCCTTGGATTCTTTTGTAATACCGAACCGTTTATCCATCGCAGCTTGGTTTGATGAACCGAGGTAGCCGCCGGTCATAGTATTAAGTAAACTGAATTCACCAGATATTAGCATATCTATAAACGCACCTAACTTAGCCATTGCAGACGCACCCATTTCTGACATCTTAGCAGCTTGTCGATCTTTGATTATTGATTCTTTCTGAGCTTCACTCAACGTTTTAGATCTTTCAATATCAGCAACTGACATTTCATTGATCTTCTTCATTTGATCACCGGTCAAATTTCTAAAGGTTTTCGCGTGACTCATTGCCTTTAACATTTCATCAGCATTCATACCGAAAGACTTGGCTAACGCTTCACGCTGCATCGGTAGCATACTTTCAATTTCTTCTATACCACCCAATTGATCCATCACTGAAGCCAATGCTTCATCAGTCTTACCTTGAAGTTGCAAATACCTCGCTTGTGCAAAATTGATATCTTTACCAGTAATCACTCGAGCTTCCATTTCTGACTGAATGCTACTCTCCAAATCTAGTAAACTTGAAGTGAATTTATTGGCTTCTTCCAAAGTCATACCATATTGTTTTGCAGTACCAATCGCTTTCGCCAATGCTGCATTTTGTCCTTTATAGTTAATGAGAATAGATTTGGAAGTTTTAGCTAGTTCTTTTGCAACGTCGTTAGATTTCAAACCCATATCAGTGAACTTGTTGATTTCATCAGTCATTGCCTGTAACGTCAACTCTGAATCTTTAAACGGTTCATCTAAAAATGACATACTTTCTATAAACCCAATCGATTCTTCTTCAGTTAAACTCATAAATTTTTGCAATTTCATTGCAGCGTCGATTACATCCTTTTTAATCAGTTTATTTGTTCCCAATAAATTTTGTAAACTTATACCGGTTTTCTTAGTCTCTTCGGTCATCTCAGCATATCCACCGGCTGTATAGTTTGATTCTAAAGCGATGTCTTTATAATAGTTTAACTGTTTACCTGCTTCTTTAGTGGTTAACGATTGACTTCTAGCCAAATCTATACTATCATCTCTGAGATCGTTCATTCTTTTCAATAGAAGCCCAAAAGCCAATACTAAACCTCCGACTACTGCTCCGATACCTCCGACTGCCGCTAATGCACCTCGTGCAGCGGTACTTGCTGCTGCAGTGGCAGCTTCGCCACCTGCTGCTGCAGCTGCGCCTCCGGTAGCCGTTCCGCCTGCAGCTGCGCCTCCTGCTGCTGTACTACCACCTCCGAACAATTTACCTAATTTACCACTCATTACACCTCGAGTAAGTTTATTACCAAGTGACTTTGTTAAATTGTCAGCAAGTTTATCAAACTTAAATACTTTTGATACAAGTTTACCACCCGGTATTTTTTCAAATTCACTTATTACATTCTTAGATATATCTGAAAATCCTTCGGTTATTGGACTAATTTGATCTCGAACCTCTTTAATCTTTTCATATTCCTGTAACTGTTCTTTTAAATTGGCCAGAACAGATTTTTGATTATCAAGAATCGTTGCATATTCAGTTTGTTCTTTAGCTTTTGATTCCGCAATTTCCTTTTCCAAATCTGCTATATCTGCTTGAATAGATCGCTGTAATTTCAATGAATCGGCACCTGATTCCATTAAATCGACTACATCTTCAATTCGGTCCAATGATATAGTCAATTTCTCATTGAATTTTCCGGTAATGTTTTTGAGCTGCGGTCCTAATTCAGTCGCAGACTCTTTCAACTTGTCAGCTATACCTCCTAATAGATCATCAGCCAATTTAAGATCATTGGTATTGACTGTAATATTAGCTGTAAGTTTACTTATTCGATCTTTGAAAGATTTGATATCTTTATCAGCTTGATCGGTATTTACGGTAAAAGGTACTCCCTTTGAGTCTACAAGCGGCCCTTTATTTGATGGCTCCGGTCTGTTAGGATCTTGTATCGCCATTATCTTCTATTTCTAGGACGTATCATAGGATATTTGTCTAACGCAGCATGTTCTCCATACTTGTCAGCATACTCATCTCGAGCTTTAACTAAATCTTTTGTAGATTGAACCAATTGTTGAAGGGTAACTTCTAGATTGTCCTGTAATTTATCTATATTTTTTCTTGCAGTTTGATATTGATCTGACGACTGCAGGAGCTTTTCATAAGAAGCTCTAGCTTTCGCATTACTTTTTAACGTTCTACCTAATATATAATCAGTTAACTTGTCTAATAGAATGTCTACTATACCTTCTGAAAGTTTCATATATTGAATTTTCTATAAATATCAATCAAATCATTTATTTGTACCGTATAGTTGTTTCAATGACTTGGTTAATAACGTGTAATAGTAATTTCTGAGTACAATTGGCCAGTTATAGACCGTTTCCCATGAATAAGCACCGCGACTATTGAATACAAATTCATGAATTGATTCATGAAGTTGTTTCTTATATTCTGGAGTCAGGCCAAAAAAAGTTAGTACCTACTTCAAATTCAACGCCCTCCGTTACGTTGCCACATGATGAGCAGGTATAATTGAACTTCAAATCAACTCCCGGAGAAATTTGATTGATATATGATCGTAGAGCTCTAGAATCAGCTGCGAACAGTTCATTGTCTACAAAATTATGAATAGCAGATTTGTCTCGCAATCCATCAACAGATTGAATTAAAAACTTCAATTTGAGTGACATGGTCGGAGGTACTCCATCTTTTTTAGTTTTCAATACACTCATTTCTTTTTCAAGTTTAATTTCATCACCGTGAGTCAACAATTTGAATGTTACTTCTCTTTTTGATTGTGGTAACGTGAACTTGAATTCATTGTGGGATTGCATTTCAACATGTTCCGGTATCTGTCTATCGCTTATAGTAGTTAAATCAACCGTTGCAGTTTCAACTTCGCGACATTTCGGACAAGTAACTCGAACTGGATATTCTTTGCCGTATCCTAATATTCGAGCGGCTATCATTATTGCATCCTTGTCACCGGCAATCAAGTCATCATATTTAATTGGGGTAACAATAAGAGATTGAAACAGTTTATCTATTACAAGACCCTGTTTAATCAAATTTACAGAAGTCAAAATGTCTTCTTCCTTTGCAGTCATGTATTTCATTTCAATTTGACCTGAGGACAGTAGAGAATCCGGTGAATACACTTTACCTTGAGATGGCAGTGAAATTACCTCAGTAGGAAATTGATGTTTTTGTACTTGAGCTTGATTATGTTGTTGAATCAAATGCTGTTTGATATCGTTGATATCAGTATTTGGATATTCATCCGTAACTACTTTTTTTAACATGACTTTTATTTTACTATAAATATAAGAAATTTAAATTTAATTGACAAGAATCGATCATGAAAATGCCTCAAATATTTCTATTCGAGGCATTTTTTTTATTTTAAAGCGGCTTTATTAACTTTAAATCGAAGCTCTCCCCATTTAGATTCACTCGGTATCAATATTCCATCTTTTACCAATTCATGAGCAATGTTTCTAACAAGAGGTATTTTATCGCCCGAAAATCCTGCGAAGCCTAGCAAATCTTTTACATCCAATGCGTCATTACGCCTGTGTCTCTTATCCGTGTTCAATGTATTTTTTATGGTAGCCCATACTTCATCTTTAGTTTTTTGTGATACTCGAGCTGCTTCTGACAATCCGGATTGATTTCTTTTAATAGCAGTAGCTACTATTTTATAAACATCATTAAACATGCTTTTGAGATCTGCAGCATCGTAACCGGCATCCATAAGTTGTTCTTGAATTTCTTCCAGTTCATTATACTCTTTATTGGTAAAAAAGTCTTGTACCTTTACATTTGCAAATTTCTGTAAACCGGCGTGGATCGGTGCAAACTTACTAACTAAATTTAACTGTTTAAATGGACGCTTACTTAGTTCTTTAGCAGAAATCCAAGACCAATCTCCACTTTTCATTACTTTACCGATAGTGTCATTACCTCCAGCATAATATTCAGAAAGTACTTTTTGAACTTCTTCTCTAATAAGAGATTTAAATTCTGATAATTTCATGATTTTTTTTTGAGTGATTTAAATTTAATAATAATTATTAGTATTCTGATTCAAAATATGAAATTTTTGTAATTATTTAATTGGTTTCAATTTGAGTTCTTTTCTCACTTTGATATTTGCAGTTTTATCAAACTTTTTAACTACATCAGATATCTTGTTTGCTAATGCAGTACCGCTTACTGCTTCAATGTCTACAACCAATACATTAGGTTTTACACCGGGCTTAATTGACAATTTCGCATCAGCATAATCTGATTTGATATTAGGCCGTTTAATGTAATCTTCAATTTCACTTTTTATCATATCCAATTTATTGGTAGTGATAACCAATCTTCTGAATGCTCCTAAATTATCAGCTTCATTTACATTTTCATTGATAGTATAACCGGCATCTTTAAGTGCATCGAAAGTGATGTGAAGATTACGTTCTCCCATTCCCGACAATATTACACCGCCTCTAGTAAGACCGGAAATCGTATAATCGCCAGCTTTAAAATTGTCATCTTCATCATCCATTTCAATGGTAATGTCAACACCTTTTATGAGTTTAGGATCTTTAAACTCTCTCAGAACGCTTTGAATTTCTTCTCTAATAAGAGATTTAAATTGCGATAGTTTAATATGATGTTCCTTTATCGGTCGTATTTTATGTTTTTTCAACGCCTTAAATGCTGCATTTAGATAATCAGTCGTACTAATAGTATCAAAAAAGTCTTCTGGTATATCGTAACTCGCTATCTCTTCACCGGAATTATCATACTGTACCATTGATATATGGTCGTCTATCCATCTACTCGGCGTGAATTCAAATACGAAATGAAATTTACCGTCCGTTACGGATCGTTTAGATTTAATTCTACTAGGACGAAACTGTACAGATTCTTTTAATGATTCTTTTTTCATTTGATTGATATGATATCAAGTTAATAAAAAAAGTGCTCCTATTTTGGAGGAGCACTATGATATTGATTGAATTGCAATTTTAGTATTGCAGGATCCAATAATCTGCCTTAAGAGTTACAGTGATATTTACGGCGTCTTCATTGGACCAATCCATTTCACCGAAATTAACGTCTCCGATGTATACACCTTTTCCGGTCCACTCTTCCACTTTATCACCAACAGGACCTAAAGAATGGAAAGTGATATCTTTCTTATAGAAGTCTGAATATCCATCTCGGCCGGTTACTGATTCTTTAGCTAATCGAACCCATTCCATGACCGCTTGTGCACCACTAGGTACAATTGGATCATACAATGTGATGGTAACATCACCCCAACGACCTTTTCCTTTCAACTTACGTTCTACGTTGATGTGATCAATAACTACATCACCGAAAGTTAAAGACGGCCTTGAAGCTGCTTTAATGATGAATGCAGGAATCCCTTCTATATACATGATGAACCTGTTTGCTACTTTAGGTTCAAAATTGGTATAAAATATTTCACTTGGATCTAATAGTTCTGCCATAGTATTTTATTTTAAGTTTATACTTTAATTATAAATATCTTTCTTTTGAAAAACAATTAACTAGTTTAATTCAATAATTTTAGAATAACTCAGTATATTGTTTGTTAAATTTATGCAACCTCCGGCTCCTCTTCAGTCTTTTCTTTTGGAGATTCTATTTTGCGAAGATCTCGTTTAGGTTCCTCAGCAGGTTCTTCAGTCGGCTCCGCAGATTCAGCACCTTTCTTTTTAATGTATCCGGTGATTTTACCTAAAAGCCCTGTATACTTCGCCAGAAGTCGTTGTAGCACTGCATCCTCTTTCGCGATATCAGTATCCATTAAAATCTTAACGTGCTTTTTAATGGCTTCTATCGCCTCCATAGCTTCATTTGTATCTTGCTCTACTAATACTTTTTTAACTTCTTCTCTGATAAGAGATTTAAATTCCGATAGTTTCATAATTTATGTTTTATTTTTGCTTGTTTATACGAATTGATGCGTATGATAACAAAGCTATAACGAAGAATACACTGAATACATACATTCCGAATGTGAACCATATACTAGATTCTTCAACCTTCGCACCATATATATCATTCATTGCTTTCATTACTTCCGGTTTAGCCATACCCTGTATAGTAGTATAATACCATTTAGTGAATGAATAATCTAAATAATTCATAGCAGATACTGCTACAGTTGCTCCGGAAATTACACTTCCAATTGCACCGATAGCAAATCCCTTACGAGCGAATGATTTCAATTTGTCGACAAATCCTTCAGAAATTTGTTGAGACTGCGACTCCAATTCACGTTGCACCTTATCAAGTTTCGATATAGACATCGGTTCAGCCTTCAATTTATCCACATCAATATGTGCAATCGCATCACTGTAATTGTCCTTAGCCGCTTTCATAGCCGCTAACTTTATTTTAGATAAAAAATCTGAAATTTTACCTTCAGTTAACTGATGTTCAAATAAAGCTAAGTCGACTTCCTCTTTAATAAGAGATTTAAATTCTGATAGTTTCATGATTTTATTTTGTTTAAAAAGCGGGCCGAAACCCGCTTCAATTTAATTAAGCAGTAAACGATGCACCTGTTCTTAGAATATTGAAATCTAGGATGATAAATTCAGCTGATTTCGCAGGTTGAAGGTAAATAGCACCTCGCATAATATTACGATCGATATCATCCGGTGTATTATTGGTTTCATCCATTACTACATTGAATGCATACAATCCTTGACGCTGTTGAATTGAACTCAAATACGGATTAACTATATTTAAGAATCTGTTTCTATTTGCAGCAGTATTGTTATCGAATACCAAATATTTGGTTGAAGTGGCAATATACTTTTTAATTGCAATCAACAATCTACGTACATTTATTCTGTCTAATGCAGAAGGTTTAGATTGCAAAGTCTTCTGACCCCATACACTTACACCTTGACCCGGGAACGTTGCAATTGGATTAATTCTAGCTGTATACAATGCATCACGTTCATCTTGAGTTAATCGAGACCAAGCTTCAATAACATTAGGTAAACCACCTCTATTTAAACCTGCAGGTGCATACCATTCAGCTGCAACTCTATCAGAGTAAGCAATAACACCAGGCAATACTACCGCAGTCGGTACCCATACTGGTTTGTTTATATTGGTATCTAGAATTTTAACCCAAGGCCAATAAGTAGCACTGTAATTGTTATCTACTGTGGTAACGTTACCATTTACTACACTGGACAATGCAGAATCAGGAGTTACACCTTTAGACGGTAGACCATCAGAATCAAATACTACAAACGTGTCAGCTCTATCTAAAGCTACATCTAAAGCATAATTGATTATGTTAGTATGATCGCTGTAATTGGTACCTGGCAACACTAGCATATTAATATCAAATTCGTCAGGGTTCTTTACAGCATCAATACCCTTTTTAAATGCAACATATCCGGTAGCTGTAGTACTAGAAAAGTCAAATCCTTGCATGTTTCCGGTATTAATATCAGAACCGTTTAGTTTCACTAAGTTCGGCCTAGTACCATCAAATCCACCTTGGAACGGTACCATGAACTTTCTAGAATCTAGTACAGTCGATGTGGTTAAGTCTATAGACCCAGTACCAGAACCGGCGCCGGCATGTTGAGTATAATTACCTAAATAAAAGTCTGCATTTGAACCGGTAGTCAATCCTGATTCAGGTAGCGGATTCAAATAATTTAAATTGTCAGTGGTAGTAAAATCATATTCAAATCCAAAATACTTTCTCTTATTGTATGAACCGCCAATAGTTTGTGATGCTACATATGAAGCACTAGGAACTGTTACAGAACCTACAAAACCGGAAGGTACTGGAGAATATAAAGCTCTAAATCCGAATGGAACTAGATCGGGTGAATTTGCTATGTTTTCTACATCCGGATCAACTTCAACTCGAACGTATGCAGATATATTTTTGTAATTACCGGAATAAATCAATTTGCCGGAATCAGCAATAGTAGCATATCTGTCACCAATACGACGAGCAATGTAATTGGATGAATTTGGATCCAAGTTAACATTATCAAACACTTCCAATACGTTCGGCCTTTGATCGGAGTCGTCGGTATTAAAAGGAGATCCCTGGATACCTGTCTGATCAACTGCTCTAATTATCACTGTAAATGAACCATACGTAGAACCTGGAACTGATCCGGCAGGTTTCACGTCTGTAATACCAACTTTCACTTCATAATTGGAAGGTAGACCATCAGACATTCTATGAAATCTAAATAAATCTTTAGTGATATCACCATTTACCTTCTGTGAAGTGATCCAAGGAGTACTTGCATACGTGGCATCGTAACTGAAATCCCATGCTTTTGCAGATCCGGTAACTATTTCTACTCTAGTATTAGCATCTGCAGCCAATGAAGCAGATATTGTAGTTTCAAATGCATTATATAAATAAGCAGGTCCAGCTGCCTTAGGACCTAATGGGAACGTTCTAGTTAAATAGGTACCGTTAGTCGATACTATACTAGATGAATATACACTACCTGAGGTATATGCACTACCTGAAATATTGATTACGAAACTACCACTTGTAGTACCACTGTTAGTAATAGTGGTTTTTTCGAAACATGCAGTCGGATTGGTATTGTCATAAAATGCAGTACTACCACTAATAGTTCTAGTAGGATGTAGAGTTGCAACTAACTTTTTACCGTATGAACCGGATACTACGATACCCACAGGTGCAGTCATCGTGTAACCGTCTTCAAACAAAGTTCGAACTATTGTAGCTCTACCAGAGTTTCGTAAATATTCTTTAACAGCATACGGTACGTATGATTCTTCAGTGGTATCACCGAAATACTTAACGAATTCTTCGTATGATTCTACGATGGTAGGAATAAAAGCAGGGCCTTTAATGGTGGGTCCTACAAATGCCGCACCAATTTGTGCTATACCCTGAGGTAGGAATGATAGGTCGCGTTCATTTGAGAACACGCCAGGAGATACTACTTTTTCAGCCATATTTGATTCAATTTAAATTGATTATTGATTTACTTATAAATATAATCAATTTAAATCAAATATCCGTTATTTCAAAATTTCTCCCGTGTCGATATCTATAGTACAGATACCGTACTTACTTTCAATTTGTTTTAGAAAATTGGACTCATCATTCAAACATTGTCTAATTTGAGTTTCCAAAGATTCCAATTTTTCAAATACTTTTTCCAATTCCAGATTCAATCGAAATCGTTCCAAAGATTTGGCACCGAATTGATTTGTAAGATCCAAATAAGTTTGCTGGTATTTTTTGATTGAAGCCAGTTCTTCTTGTGTGATTTTGTTTTCCATAACATTTAATTTACAATAATATATGAATATCTATTGAATTAATTTTTATTTCTTTTATTTGTATACGTGAATAGCACGTGAAATATTGAAATTTGAATCAAATAAATTGCCAATACCCAATAACATTCTGATATGAATGCTATAATAATATAGGGCAACGAGTTGCGAATCAGTTCCAATGTATGCCAAGCATCTGTAAGTGCTACTAATGGATTGGATATCAACCAGGTTAAAACCTTATTTCCTTTAAACCATTCATGTTTGTTTTTCCAACTAATTTTAGGGTTGAACCATTTATACAACTTTCTATTTTTAATGGAATCGAATGGCGTAATCCACCCTGCAGTAAATGATCTAAATAACAGGGTATCTTGAATCCATTTACTGATTGCTATCAATATTGCAAATGCAATTACTGCAATTAAGGTTTCCACATTTTGATTTTACCTAATCCAACAATAACCGGATACAATAGAATCCATAATACTGCGGTCCATAAATTATCTACATTAATTGAAGCTACAATTGCAGCATGAATACTCATAATTGCAGCAGGAATTAAAAATAGAATGATCAACCAAATTGAACTTGGCGCATTTAACTCCAACCACTCAAAGAAATTAACTTTGTTTACCATGATTTCATTTTTAACAATAAATATCTCAATCAAATCAATTTAAAAAAATTATTCGATTTATTAATTCAATATTCATTCGGTTTGGCTTAATAAATAAGCTTCCCAACTTCCAAACCCATATCTTTTTGCTATGAAGTTTAAATACTCAGTATAGTCCTCAAACTCATACAGTACATCTTCAACTATAATCGTATGTATCATATTAATTTATTTTATTTCTACTACCAATAAACTAAGGGTAGAAGTATCAGCAGTATTTCCCAACGCAACTGAAAACACAATATATTGATCTACTGTCCAATCTACATTATAGGTGGTAACAGATGTGTTTACAGCACCTACGCCTATATCATTACTAATACCTTCTTGACCTACTTCTGTAACAGTTGCAGATTTCACTATACCAAACTTATTAAGATAAACCGTATTGTTTGCTGCTGCTTGTGTTATGTTATAAATCCTATTACCAGTAGCAGTTGCAGTTGTGTTAATATGTATGTTTGGAGTCATAGCAGAATTGTTACCTGTTCTTTTGTTTCTTGCTAGTATATAAATTGTATCACCAACGCTAACCGTATTTGCTGGAATTAGGATTGAACTCAATACAGTCCTCGTTAAAGTATTTGTTACTGAGTTATCGGCGGTTACTTTTCTATACAATTTAACAGAAGCAAACCCGGAAGCAGCAGCACTTGCAGATATAAATGTAGGTGAGATAAATGATGCAGTAGTCGCAAAACTAGAACTCGATACTGTCATCGAAGCGGTTGAGCTAGTCAATACATAAGGTTGCAACATGGATGCTGTTGTAGAATTTAATACATATGCAGGTGCGAGTGATGCTGTTGAAGCGAAGCTACTTGAAATGGCATTTGAAGCAGTACCTGCAAGACTACCCGTTATTCCTTGAGTTACAACGAGTGATCCTGTTACTACAGAATTGTTTTGTGATATGAGCCCATTACGAGCTACAAATTCATTAGGCATATTTATTTAGTTTTCCCTATCCAACTATATTCTATAAATATGTGACTAACATTTTTATAGTCCAGCCTGAGGTTAATGCCGTAGCATTAATTTGAATGTTACTAGATACTATTGATGATACGAATGTTATATCTGAGGTACTACCAATATCAACTGTAGATATATCTGTATATGAGGTGGTTGTACCATTCCATACAGTAATAAATTGACCAGCTCTAGCATTTGCACCATTACGTAAAGTGTAATTTGCAATTGCTGATGTATATGAACCGGTTGCTTGCGTAAATAAATTGTTACTACCAACTATAGTAGAATTGACTGATGCTCCTCGAATTTGAGCACCATCAACCGTTAAACTAGTAGCTGCAGTGAAATTAGTAGAATAGGATGCAGTAGCTGCAGTAGTAACAGTACCATTAAATTCACCGGTAAAACTACCACTAAAAGAACCGGTACCTACCAATCTACTACCATCATAAGTTAAAACCGGTACGCCACCGAATGCATTTGAGTTATTGTATTGAATTTGAGTATTTGATCCTCCCGGATTGGAACTACCACCGCCACCATTCATTGCATATGATGCAGTTACAGCGTATGAAGCAGAACCCTGTAAACTTCCAGTAAATGAAAATGCCGTCACTGATCCTGATACATTCAATGAGCCTGTTATAATCGGTTGAAATATTCTCATTTTAAGCGATCTGTGTTACTGTTAATGTAATAGAAGGTGATGCCGGAAAACCACTACCGGCCGCTCCGTATGGAAATGAAGTATTAGCTGCACTAGTATGATACCATACCTCAACATATTCATTTGCATTAAACGGATATGCATAATTCCAGTTCAATGCAGTCTGACTGTTATTTTGCAATTGTACTACAGTATCAGAATACTCCATGTTTGATCCGGTTTTCTTGAACCATATATGAAGATTCGGAGTATTCGTTCCTTGACTTGCAAGTGCAGCAATTTGTAAATTGTACAATCCTGTATGTTGAAATGTAACTCTACTACCACTTACCACACTAACACCTTCACTGAACTGCGTTACCGGAAATGGAAATGAAGCGGATACGTTTGCAGTCGCTGATATGGAAGCGGTATTTACAAATTGTCCGTAATTAAATAATTTGTTACCCCATCTATAAAAACTACTACCACTTATTACGTTAAGATCTCCAGTTACATTCAATGAACCGGTAACGGTCGTTGTACCACGTACTACGTGTGAGCCGGTGAAAAATGCTGAGCCTGTAACTATAAATATACTATTATGGAAATTTGAAGATCCGCTAACTTCAATGCTACCACTTAATACGGTATTACCGGTAATTGTGTTGCTACCACTTAATGTATGATTACCATATAATTGCGATACACCATAAAATATCTGCGACCCGGATATATTCAATGAACCGGATAATACCGTATTACCCACTAATGTATTTGAACCGGAAGTAAATAAACTACCTGTTACCGTTTGATTGCCTCGAAATACATTGGACCCGGTAGTAGCAAATGAAGCACTCTTAGCTACAAATATAGGATCTTTCTCATTGTAATAAGAAGCCGTTGTAGCATAATCTGAGAATGTTGCATATGATGATGACAATACCGTACCCGTCGTACCTCCGGTTGAACCGATTGCAAATCCACTTTCATTGGTCGGAAACGTAATTAATGCACTAGATGAATCTATCAATTGTATATTTTCCGGTATTATTTGATTGTAATTTGAATCAAATACGGTTATTATAGGAGTTCTAGTATTTAAATTATGATTGAATGTATATGAGGTTACATTTGTAAATGATCCGGTTACCAATGATCCGGATATTATCGTTACACCGGCGCCGGCTGATGCTATAATAGTAACTGCACCCTGCCCGCCCGCAGGTACTAATGTAATACCTGAACCTGCCACTAATTGCGTCACCCCGCCATTACCTGCCGTAACCGCATAGGTTGCAGTGTCGGCTAAAGTGGCATTAGCAGCGTGTGATGCTGAAGTAACATTATTAATTGTAATCGTACTACCTAATGTAGATCCGTTACTACTTAATAGTCTTACTTGATTGTTAGCCGGCTGACTTAAACTAGCACCTAAAGTACTTGAATATGATGAAGTACTTGAATATGATGAACTACCTAACAATGAACCGGTAATACTTGATACTACTAAATTACCAGTTACATTCAATGAACCGGTGATTTCTACGTTATTGTTAGGCGTGATAGTGACTATCGGCTCTAAACTAGAACTGTTGAATAGATATATACTGTGATTGTCATTTGCATTACCTATCCATAAATTGTTACTATGACTGTATACATATGCATCATTCGGTCCTCCTAAAAAGCCGTTATAATTTTCACTGTTTATACCGACATCAATGTAATTTTCAGACTCATTACCGTTATTAGCTGTAGCTACTATATCCGAAGAAGCATTTGAACCTTGATTTGTATTTTGAATATTCAATTGTAGATAATTATCCAAATTACCTTTACCACTTATTACATTGAATGATGTGGTACTCGGCTGCCACACGTATAATGCTTCCGGATTAGCCGTAGTTGCATTATCTTGATTGATTATGACAGTGGATGAACCTGATTGATACAGGGAACTTGTAGAAAGTGTAGTATCCGTTATAAAGTACGGTATGTGAGTCGCTTTTCCGCCTAATATGTTTGAAGCAGTTGATGCATTCTCGGCCCAACTTGAAGTACCGTATAATGATCCGGTAATACCTTTACTTGCACTGGCAGGTTTATTTATTGTAATAAGTTCAGTCGAACCGTCTATTTTAATAACATCACTACCATACCCCGGTGCATCGTGATAAAGCGTAAAATCTCGATTCGGTCCATATGAAGCAATTGACCAATGCAATTGACCGTTTGCAGATAGCCCAAATCCTACATTCGGTTCGTCCGGTGGCGATACAGTGTTATCAATAAATAGTCTATTGTAATTACCTGTACCCTGTATGTATGCAGAGTTTACATCCGATGTAGTAACTTTAAGTGAACCGGTTATATTTAGGTCCCCGGTTATAGATTGATCACCGATAAATACGTTTGAACCTGTCGTTGCAAATGTACCGGATACAGAAGTAAAGACCGGATCCGTTTCATTAAAATTTTCAGCCCAACTTGAAGTACCGTATAGTGATCCTGTTATTCCTTCCGTTACATTCAATGAGCCAGTTATTACAGTGCCAGTATCTGCTACTCTAAATCTTCTGGTCCAACTACTGCCATTAAAAGATGCTATGTTAAAACCGCTATCGCCGCCATTTCGTACATCATATACAAACTCGGCACTACCACGTTGTGATACATTTGAATATTGATTTCCAAATAATTGATAGTATGGCCCGTATATGTTACTACCATCAAATTGACCGAACAACATGTTATTGGCCGGATCATTGTTATAAATCAATCTAAACGCTCCACTCATGAACAGATTACCGTCAATCGTCTGCGAAGCTTTAAATGTATTGGAACCGGTAGTAGCATATGAACCGGTAGCTTGAGTTAAACTATTTATTTGGCCCTGTGCACTTGAAGTGTAATTGTTAAATGATGATGTAGTTACTAAACTAGAAGTATCTACCCCGGACGCATTCAATGCATAGCTTGCAGTCTGCGAATATGAAGCACTGATTACATTTTCAGCCCAACTCGATGTACCGTATAAACTACCTGTAAAACTGTTCGCAATAACTGGACCGGTGACTTGCAATGATTTTGATACCAGAACACCGTTACCGGTAACTCGAAGTGCCAATTGAGTCGTATTGCTGTATGGATTTGCTACTTGATATCCTTTATTGACCCAAAAATCAATTGAATTACTTGCTTCGCTGATTGAATGTTCTGTTACTATGTAGTGCGGATAATCACCGCCATAATAATTCAATTTAATTTGATGATTGTACGGTGTACTATCATCCGAGTTACCGGATTTCAATGATACGTTACTTGCAGTTACACTCGACTGTACGTTTTGTGCACCTGTAAATGTATTGGAACCGGTAGTAGCAAATGAGCCAGTATTTACATTAAGATTAGTTAACTGCGATCCATCACCTATAAAACTTCCGGTGAATGTACCGCTTAACGGTGATCTTAACTGTTCACTTCTAAACCTTAAACTCATACAGATTCTAGTTTACCTGATAACAATACCACATCGTCTCCGGATAATGTAAATCCTAGAGATGACGTATCTAAAGTAACTACTACACTTGATCCTACATTTGCTATGGAAACTACATATGAAACGGGTATCAATTGACCGTTAACAAAATATGTAAATGAATTTTTATCAGTTGAGGGTAACGTAGGCGGGGCCGTTAAAATTCTAACGTTATTGAATGTAGCTGTATTTGTCGTTATAGAATCGCTCGGTACTGTTAAATTTGCATTTAAATATTCAATAACATCAGTACTCAAATCAATTTTTACTCCACCAGCACCTGCGGTTGAAGTCACGGAAGTTTTAGAAGTTCCAGTGGCTTGCGTTATAGATTCAGTGGTACCGGTAGTTTCCATTGTATATAAAATCTTGTTAACACTGAAAAACTTTTTCATGTTAGCTTGATTTTTATTTACATGTTCCGGTATCAAATAAGCTTTGGTTCGTAAAGGAATTACACTTCGCACTATTCTATCTTCACCAATATTATTGGTCAAATCTAAACTGGAAGCGTCTACATATGAAATAAATTTATATGTATCTCCGTACGCTTTACCGCTTTGATAAATAAACTGTTCCACCACATCATTCAATTGATCTAACCTTTCAGTCCATACAGTAATATCATATTGCAATTCAACATATTGCGGTAGGTCTATTGCATAATACTCTTTTAATGGAGGTCTACTTAACAGAGACATTTGATCGTATCTGTTTTCTTTACTATATTTCTTTTGAAATATGAGTGCATTACTGCTATCCTTTATAAAGATATCTCGAAATATAGGACTAGGATTCACGTCTGTACGACTTGACATACCAGTTCTTCTAATCACTATGACCGGACATAAAACTTTATCTTCAGGATCTCGTAAATAACCGGAACTTTGAATGCCGGCCCATTTTTCCGGTGAAGCAAATTCTACCGGTATGTCTGATATTTTACCTAATTGAATTATACCGGGTACTACTATATTTTCAATATACCATTTCACATTGTAATCTACATCATACAGTGAAACTGCTACAGGGCGAATCGAGTCGGTATCACGGCGAATCTGTTCTACTCGCTTGATATTCTCATCTAAACCAAATGTACTTTCATTTTTGTTCGAAACTCGACGTCGCATATTTATAAATATCTAGGAGTTGACTTTCTTACGGCTGAATCGGATACACTACTTGCACTAGTATCTATTATATCCAATCCAGACAATCTAGTTCTATGAGCAGCTGCTACCACTGATATTGAGTAACCGTGATCAGTCGTCCCAAATCTAGTTAACGGGTTTCTACCAACCCAGTACTGAGTGTCTGTAGCATTGTCTACCTCCCAAAATGCAGCATCATATTCAATTATATCACCAACTTGAAGAATTAAATCATTCTCAATTAAATCGTCTTTAAGAAAAGCGAATTCCACTATTTGAGTTCTATCTATCAAATTTTCATCAGCATTCGATTCTATTGGAGATAGATTGATCAAAGCGTGTACGAGTTTAGGTGTGTTATACACTTTCCTTCTAGACTCACCGTACAAATTCACGTCGCTTTTAGCAACATCATGTCGATATATTAAAACTTCTACGTCGACTATTCTATGTAAAAGTTCTTTATTTATGTGATAAATTAACGAAGCATCTCGTCCGGATCCAAATAGTGGCATATTACAGTACGAATATCGGTAATGGAATCTTATTTAATTGATTTTGGAGTTGCTCTGACTCGCTGGCTTTTCTTTCCAATTGAGCTAATCTACCAGATGCATCCAAATTCTCTCGTAACTGTGCAATCAATGCATCTTTTTCTGCCTGAGCAGATTGAAGTAGTTCCGCTCCATTCAATGTGGTTTCGGAATTAGGAATTGGTATTGTTGAATATTTGGTTCGAACGTATCCTAACATTTCCTTACACAACGCCAATGTATACATCAATATCCATTGTCTACCGGGATGATTCACATCACCATATGTAATTCTATTGTACGGTACGTTACTGTAATCGGCGATTGCTCCTGCAGCAACTCTACTAGGAACACTTCTTTCTGACTTTACTATATACTCAATCCATAACTTCATATCAACGTTAGGAATTGGACTTAAAGTCAATCTGTTACCGTGCAATTCAAATCCGTATGCTGATCTTCTAATTTGATCATTAAATTCAATGGCCTGTAATCGCAACAAGTCACCATATATTGGCATCAACATGAATGATACGCCCGGTGAATAGTTACCCCAACCAAATTGTTCCAACATTTGCATACTACCCATACCGGTACCTACAAATGGGTCAAAGTATCGAGCCATTGCAGGAGTGGCTTGATGATATATTTTTTTGATTTCAATATCACCATACGTATCAGATCCTTCTAACAGTAAACTTGAACTCAAATCATATCGTTGTACGCCTCGAGTCAATTGTAAACTAGCACTCTTCCATGCTATAGGACCGCCGTAACCAGATTCAATACCATATTCCGTAGACAATTCAACTATTCTACTCAAATTGTTCGATATAACGCGTTGACTCAAATTGGTACTAGCAGAAGCACCTTGAAGATTCAACATGTTTTCTCGAATATTGTATTGATTTACTTGATTTGAATACTCAGTTACTGCTTCTTCAAAAGCTGTATAGAAATTTATGTCTTGCAATTCAATTTCTACTATCGGATATCCTAATCGTTGTGCACACCACTTCGCTACTTTATCGGCAGAACCGGAGAAGTCCGGATCGGCATCATAAAATCCGAATGGAGTATCACCGGGAGCAAATGAACTAGATCCCGGCCAAATTGGAATTATAGTTTCTGGCATACTATTTTAGATAAATATCATCTTAACAAGGAATAATACTTGTTAAATTTCAAAATTCTATCATTCAATCCAATAGTACCACCATTAACCGCTCTAGTAACTCTAGTAATTGTATTTGTATCAGATCCAGCATCTGATATGGTATTGATATTGTTCACAAAGAAAAACCAACCAGCTGATATCATAGCATATTTACTAGCAACTAAATCCGGGTTAGTCACACAATCTTCTCCAATTGAAGTACTAAATAAAGAGTAATTGTTCTTACCTGTCAATTGAATGTAGCCTCTACCTCTGTAATTCCAACCGTCACCGGAAGATTCGGAACCATTACCCATTCTATTAGCATACACTCTATTGGCAATCAATTGAGGTTTTCTGGTATATGTATCTGCTAAATTACCAGGAAAGTATCTAGGAAACACTTTCTTTAAACCGTCAAGTGAATAATTTAAATTTTCCACGGTTACCCTGAATTCACCGGATTCATGCGATACCTGTGATAGAAAATGTGCCATTCGTAACGGTGTATTGACTTTATATTTGTCAATAACAACCGGCAGTTGTAACAATACATTATCAGGTACAGTACCCCGAAGTCGATTTAAGTCCATATTATATTGATTTATATAAGTTAAATGCAGTGTCTAAGCCTATCAATTTAGATTTCCAATTACCCTGCGCTTCTGCATCTAGAAATACCCATTCCATTTTTCTGTCTATTATTTCCGCAGCTTTTGAAAACCAATCAACGCCTAATATAATGTCTTCAAATTTCTTTCTATGACATTCAAATATTTTGTAACTTCGAAAGTCCCATTCAATATGAGACAATTCAATGACCCCATATGGAGTTATCCAATCCAAACAGAAATCCAATCCAAATTTAGGTTTAGTGTAAATCAATCTGTTCAATTCAGGTCGATATATTGCCCAATGTTTCAATTGTTCCAATGCTTTACCTGAGTATCCATATCTAGAAACGCAGAATGAATGATCCAAATAAATGTTAGGATGCGACTGCTTTTGAGTTATCCATTTTTGAGTTGAAGCAAACCAACCATTTTCTTGCCCGGATTCTTTTGCATACACTTCTTTGAATGACAATCCGATGTTATTCGCTTTGTAAAATTCCTGCTCAATAGGTAACAGTTCATATCCTTCTCTATCAAAATTGTCCAGTTCATATTTCATGAAAATTTCTTCAGAATCTGATATTGGTTCTGATAACGTAATATCTTTAAAATGAATCGTATTTGCTGCAAACATATTAATCAATTTCAATTATAATTTTATTGTTCGAAATGTATACTTTAAATGTACTCGGAAGCAATCGTTTGATGTGTTTCAAATAATATTGAACTCTATTAAACGACTGCAATTTTGGTGATTCGAGTAACGACTTCAATTTCATGATTAATCATTGAACTGTTTGTATACATTCAAAATTTCTTCTACTATCGGATGTCTATGATTTGTCTTCAATGTAAATGATACGAAACCTTTAATAGTGGTCATATGTTTACATAAAAAGTCAAATCCGGACTGTTTTCTGTCTTTCAAATCTATCTGAGCATTATCGCCGCACAATATAATTTTACTACCTTTACATAATCTACCAAGCAACAACTCAGTCTGTTTATGAGTCATGTTTTGACATTCGTCAGCTATAACAATTACATTTGTCATGTTTCTACCGCGCATAAATGCTAATGGAATCACTTCAATTAAGCCGTCTTGTACGCACTTGTCTATCTTATCCTTACTGTAACATCTGTACATGTTGTCGTATACAGGTGCAGTAAATGGATCAGTCTTTTCTTTGATGCCACCCGGTAAATAACCGGTATCTTCACCGGAAGTAACTAGAGGTCTAGTAATTACTATTTTCTCTATCTCACGCTTAAATAACAAGTCTAATGCAGTTTGTACTGCTACTAACGATTTACCGGAACCGGCTTGTCCTTTCAATATGATAACATCATTATCAAGTATTAATCGCTTTGCTTCTTTCTGTTCATCATTCAATTGAATTGAAAACTTGATTTCATTTTTCGGTTTTCTTTTCTCTGACTTGAATTCGTTTGAAAATTGATCCATATAACGGTTTCTTATAAATATGATAGATGTTGAACAATATTGCAATAAAACGATTTAATAATTACATGAATTCTAAGAGCTAATTAAAGTCAATTAAATACTGATATTCATTTCAAATAATGCGGGCTTATTCGCTTTCTAATCATGAATGCAGATCGACTACTTTATCGGCTCCCACCAATTAGTACAATACTCATCGGCCGGGTAAGGAATTGTATTCGTTTTGGCCCATTTGATGTAGTATTTACTTACACAAACTTTTTCTTCAGCGGCCCAATGTTTACAATTGGCGCAACATGATCCACCTTTCGGTACTTTCAATCCTGCTTTGTGATTTGCCGGCAAAACCATTTCGCCCGGGCCTCCATAATTTTCAACAACAATATTGTCAATTAAATTTTTCAGTTTCATTGTATTTCTGATATTAAGTTGATAGTAATTTTTGGTTTATAATCCTTCGGCAATTTGTTTACGACTCCTAAGAATTTGGAATGATTTTTGTCCCATCTGAAATTGAACTCGAGTTTGTCTAAATTCATCATGATCTGGCCGGTTGTATGCATTTCCTGTTTATTCTCTCTTCTATATGGGTTTAGAAAATTGTCATCTGTCCATTGTTTAGATAATGCCGGTAAAATTTGATTCGCATCAGTAACTTTTTTCAAAGCTCGTTTAGCCAATTCCATTCTAGATACGGACGATTCTCGTTTAATTCCGGAAGTGTATCCTGCCTCCGGATAAGCAATACCGTGATTGGTTCGAACGGTAACTATCGGCCTATCTATCTTTTTAATTACAGGTAAATGTGCTGATGTCAATTCAATAACAAATGCATGTTTCGGATTGGCTATCATTGTCATACCTTTCACTCCAACGTCTTTCTTATCTTCTCCTTTATACTCTATAATAGATTTTATTGCTTTACTCAATTGATGTTCAGATAAAGACTTTCTAATCTTTAATCCATCATATGAAGGTTGTACTCCTTTTTTCTCTTTGTCAAAATCAACTTTACCGGTTACAATGTCTGCTTCAATTTCATCATAATGTACTAGTAATGATGCATTGATAATACCAATACCATATTCATTCATGCCCTCAGACCAATCTGTAATTGTATCATGAATATACACTACTTCAACGCCATCAATAAGTTCATGAATTATTTCTATTTTCGGAGAATACTTTCTATCGCGATTCTTAGCTAAGATGGTTTCACCATTCAAATGTACAGTGGCAACTACGCATTCGTTCAAAGAATTGGGTAAAAGTTTTTTCAGTTTCACTTTTTTATTTTTAATGGGTTAGGACTCGTCAACAACTTTGCTCCTATAACCGTTTTCTCTAAATCAGGATATACCATCATTTGATCTCCCTGATGTTTCATGATTGCGTTCAATTTTTTCAACTTTTTCTTGTGTCTCTCCATTTCCTGTGCGTTCATCGTAGCACCTGAAAATTCTTTTAAAGAACCGACTCGATCCGGTGTTACAGATTTAACAGAAACTGCAGGATATTCATCACTTAATTTAGCTACAGCTTTTACATTTTTTATCGAGTCGTCAATAAATGTGATATTTGTTGCGCCTCTTTTAATTTCCTTTTCAATCCAATCCACTTTCTTTTGCGGATCTGATGAAGCTACTGCTACTACATATACATCCAATCCCATACGTTTCAACCAGTATCTGATTGGAAATGCCAATCGTCTCGCAGTCAATATGGTAACTTTATTAGCCGGATTTTTCGTAGCAGCAACTAACAGTTTCCAAATTTTATCGATCGGTTTCGGTGATTTCAACATTTTGTTGAACTCAGTGTAATCAAACTCATCGCCCGGTTTAGCATTATACACTGCATATTCGGCCGGATTCAAGAAAGATTCAGTACCATCTTTATGTACAACTCGAACTCTAGTATCAGTCGTAGCAAGAGTATCATCGAAGTCAAAAATCTTCGAAGATTTATAGGAATATTCTAATAATGTTTTGAGTTTGATCATCATTTACCTTTTAGAATTTGACTTACTGGTTTAGAAGACCACATCTTGCAAGACCAATAACCCGCACTCGTTCTGTCCTTCTTTTGAGAACATTTATGTCTCGCTCTAAAAGATTTTCTTCTTTCCGGATCATCTCTCTTTATGGACATGTTCGGGTCACCAAAATTCACTTTTACCACATTACCTTTGTCATTTGTAACATACACTTTATACTTCTTTACATCTCCTCTCATAGGCTTGTTTAGAGTAACGGTACGCCCTTGATATACTGCTTCTGATATAGTAGCTTCTTTTAATGAATTCATGAGCTTAATCGCACATTCTGTACATAAATTTTTACCGTCAATTGCTTCGTTAGTTTTTCTCCAAGTACCGCCAGCTTTCTTATACTGATTAGCAGCCCAAGCATTTGCATAAGCTGATGGATAAACATCAAACTTCTTTTTTGCTTGACTTTTATAATATGACCACTTACCGGGATCATTCGGTACATTTTTCTCTAATAAAGAATTTAATTGTTCCAATTGAATGTTCATACCATTACCTTTATTAACTTGATAAAATTTGTTTTAGCATCTGTAAAGTCAGAATCAGTATCATCAAACAGTTTGGTTTCAATTGTCCCGTTATTTTTCTTCATCAAACATACGGTGGCGTCAAATTGTTCCAATCCATTCAAGGTGTATACTATTCCAATATATGCATACTTGTCTGTAACTCGAGCCATGAAATATGCGTCTGATATAATGTGTCTTAATTGACCTAAATCTGTTAACGGTGCAGTAAATACATGTTCTTTATTTTTCAATCCTATATACTTAAATGCAGGATTGCAATTGAATTTCATTGAAAATTCATTGAAATAAGGTAAAGCCATTAATGCTTCAGTATGTTCTTCTTTTAAAATTGATTTTAACTTTATCATTGTATTGAAATTATACTTTTAATTTACGCTTTCTTTACCTTCGGAAGAGTTACTACGTATCTACCATCACTAAATATATCTATTTTTGCACCCGGTATCTGTTTTGCAATATACGCTTTATATAAATTTGCCCGACGCATATCACCTTCGTCAGCCTTTGAAGGAGTAAAACTGATTTCAGTTACATTTGGTACTGTCGCTGCATGAGTTTTAACTGCTGCAATTACTGTTGCCATTATTCTGAATTGTTCATTTCTATTTGTAAGCGTATCGTATGTACCCGTTTTAGGTTTAAATGCAACTACAAGTCGAATTTTATCAAAACCTAGTTCAGATTCAATTATACGTATTTCATATTTTAAACCTGAGTCAGTTGTAAAAGTATATTTCACCATAATCCCGCCTTCAGGTCGAGTATCGCGAGTAAGTTCAAATTTATATGGCTTTGCTGATGCATCACCAATTTCATTGATACCAGTTTTTACTTTTATAGGTTTTTGGCCTTTTGATTGTTCGCCGCCTTTTTTCGCATCACCACCTTTTCTTTGAGCAGCTCTTTTTCTTTTGACAAAAGCAGCTCGGCCGGCTTTGCCTAACTTCTCAGCTTTTTCTTTTGATAAACATGCTGAATAAGCATCACCTTCTTCTGCATCACCGCATTTTCCTACTCTATCTCCTGAGGAATTGTATCTATCCCAGCCGCCGCCTCCGACGCCACCTTTCTTGCCTTTACCGAACCAATCTCGCAAGTCTTCGACAAGTAATTCTTTTAACTTAATCATTCTTTATTGATTTATAGATTTGTAAACGTTTTCACTTATTAATACATTAACAGGTTTTGCATATTCAACTCCAAAATGTACTACTTCCGATTCATTTTTATCAGCATCGGATACGGCTGCATATACCGTACCAAGAAAATTTTCATTGAAAATAAAATCATTTGAAAGTTCACTGATTAAAATGATAGTACCTCTTCCACCTTCTAAATTCTTTGTTGTAGTACTACCGAACCATCGTGCTACTTCTGCATCAGTCGTCCAACTTTGAAGTACTGTCCTAGGATTGTAATCGACAGGCCGTTTTCGTATGTAACATGATTTCCAATCAGGAGATTTATACGGTTCCCAATCGCTTCGATTCGTATTTAAAATTTTATCAATCCAATCACCATGTACGCCTCTGTATACAGGAGTATTTATTGCTGTACTCGGTTCAAATACTTGCGGGAATTTACTTTTAGCTAACTGTAACAATGATTTAAACTTGATTAAAGTATTAGCAGACTTTGTCATACCACTTCTAAATCCTTGAACCCAATCAACTATTGCTATCAAAATCTTCAATTCAATATCAGATAAATTTTCACCGGGAGTCTTTAAGTAGTTTTTTATAGCATCATTAACTGAATCTAAAACATTATCATCATATGGAAGATTCTTTATCTTGTTGAATGCACGTTTAGATGCAAACGGTACTTTACCGAATGCATCATCCACTTCATCTTCAATAAGTAATTTCAATTTTATCATTTCGTAAACTTGGAATCTAATACCGGCTTCAATTCTTTTACTAAAACATCTAACGCTTTACCGACTTTCGGACCCATACCGTTCCAAAGTTTTTCTTTTGATATACCAGCCCAATCTGCTACTCCACCTAATATAGCATCTTCAATACCTTCATAAGTATAATCTTCCATTAAAGATTTTTTTACTTCTTCTCGGATTAATCGTTTAAGTTGTGATAGCTTCATGATATATTATTTTACTACTTTCAAATCAAACATTTGTGCGAGCTTTTTACATATCTTTTCCGATTCTATTTTATCCCAATCAGAAACAAATACCTCACCATCATGAATAGTAGCTATATGCATTGAAAATGGTACTGATGGTTTGAATGGCTTTTTTCGTACTCCGGAACCAATAATAACAATTTTAGGTCCGTCGATGCCCGGTGAACCGTATGAGTATCCATATCCCCCATCTGCTACTGTAGCCCTAATGTTCGATAGACCGCCGATTGTCGATGGGAGAATATTAGCCTTGTTTATCTTATCCACCATATCGCGAAGCTGTCCCGCATCCGCGCCGGTTTCATTCATTACAGATTTAACTTCTTCTCGTATTAATTGTTTAAGTTGTGATAGCTTCATTGTTTTAAATTTAATAATAAATATATCAATGTTTAGTAAAGGTACCGTTACCAATCCGGGTCCGGTAATATATTTTTTTTAGTTCTAATTTTATTGAGTTCAGTATCCGAAAACTTACATTTATTTGAACAGTATATTCTAGTATTTGATTCGAATTCATTCGAGCATATTTTACATTTTTTCATTACGCCGTTATTAGGTTCTAATATAAATATAATTAAATCGTATATTATTTCCAATCATGAAAAAAGGCGTCCTTTCGGACGCCTCATTGTACAATATTAAGAGTTATGGTCTATTAGATAGACTGCAAACCTTTAACGTAGATCTTACCATAGAATTCAGGACGAACGACTTTCTTAGCGTATCTTGTCATTACACCTTTTCTAGGAGTGAAGTTATTAGGATCCATTACAAGTGGAGTCATAATCAACGGTACATATGGAGCATAAACAGCACCTGTCTCAAGGAACTGAGCACCACGGTAACCTAATAGGATCGTGTTCTCTAACATATAAGGATTCTTGTATACAGTGAATCGGTTGTTCAACAAACCTACTTTCTGTACACCCATCGCAAATTGCATCTTGTCACCATTAGTGTCAGCTGCATATCCAGGGATAGATTCAAGAATAGTAGCTACATCAGGAGAACATACAAGGAAGTTTGCACCACCTCTTAAAGTCTTTTGATGAATTTTGTTAGATACTTTCTGGATCTTGGTACCTAGAGTTTGGAACCATTGACCTTGGTTGTACGCAGAAGCTGCATTGGTTGAAGAGTCGGCAGTGAAACCGTTACCATTCCAATACTCACCTACGGTAGTTGACCAGTACTCAGTGGTAACTGCATTCTGGATAAGCATATCTAGAATTTCTAGATCCACTTCCATTGAGATGTACTCAGATAACATTGAAGTCAATTCAGCTTCAGCATCAATTGAATGGTATGCATTCAAGTCCTGAGCGAATTCCGGAGTCCAAATAGCTTTTAACTTACGAGTCTTAGCTACAATAGTATCAGAACGAAGTTCAACGTTGATTTCAGGGATGTTAATGCTAGTTGCACCACCTGAAGTATCTTCGAAATCACCTCTGTTATCAGCAACTGGCTGAACTTGATAAGTAACTGACGTTACAGCTGCTCCAGTTAATGCAATTGAACCGGACACTACAAATGAAATTCTTTCGTTAGTAGCATCATAGCTAGTAAACTGAGGGAATACAGCGGAAATAGTTGAACCGGTAGGAATAAACGCTCTAACACCTTTAAGATCAGGACGAGTAAATGATGCAGTAGATACTGTGATCACTTTGAAATCAGCGTGCTTACCAGCATATGAAGCTGAGAACTTGGTGTCGTAATTGAAAATTGAATCAGTGAAACCTGCAGTAGCTGCAACGATAGATGCAGTAGCAGCGTTAGGTGTTACTGATGCTGAGGTATACAATACGGCAGTTACTTGGTCATTGATAGAATAACCAAAACGACCTGCACCGTAAAGACCTTGGTTAGCATCAGCAGTATCATTAGTTACACCGAATACTGAATCAACTTGATAACCAGGCTTAGTAGGATCAGTTGAAGTTCTGTCACTTGCTCCTTTAAAACCGGCTACGGTTGAACCATACTTGAAGTCCAAGTAGAATACTAGACCTGAAGGAAGGTTCATTGGCTGAACTGATACAAAGTCTTTTGCAGCAATCTCAGCAAAAATACGACGAACTAACGGTAGCGCTACGCCTGCCCATTGTTCTGAATTGGTACTAGTACCGGTACTGTTTGCTTCGGTTACTAGTTGTTTTGCTTGATTCTCAAGCATAATAGCCATACCATGCTGGTCATACTCATGTTTTAGACCTTCTAATAGACCGGTCTTTTTCCACTTGTTAACCAAACCCTTGGTTTCAGCAATTTGTTTCCGATATACATTATCGGTGTCTTTTAACAAATTTGATGTACTCATGTTTTTGATTTTTTAAATTGTTTACAATAATCCGGCTAACTTTTTAAATCTGTTAGCTTGTTCATTTCCTTCGGTTAATACAGTAGCATTGTTAGGTCTAGTTGACGCTACAGGCTTACTTGCAAATCCTTCTTTTACTACCTTTTTAGCAACAGGTGCTTTGAAAGATTCAGTCAATGTAGTGTAAATCAACTTGATCTCACGCATTGTATTGGCGCGATCGAAATTTTCTATAACCTTCATTTTTTGACTGTCGCTTAAGTTGAATGATTTAAACAACTTGTTTGAGTATAGAAGCTTTGCATTCAAGATATTCACTTCAGTGAGTTTTGACTTCAAATAAGTGATAACATTGTATGCTTCTTCCAATTCAGCTGAATGATCTTCAGCTTCCTCTTCTGCAACTTCTTCGTCTTCTTCACGAAGAGAACTAACGATTTCATCTAAATCAACTTCCTCATCATCAGCCATTTCTTCTTCCAATTCTGCTTCTTCTTCTGAATCCATCTCTTCTTCGCGTAAAGAATTGATAATTTCATCCAAATCAACTTCCTCTTCTGATTCCATTTCTTCTAGTTCCACTTCAGCAGCATCTGCTTCATCTGATTCTAGTTCTCTGATGATTTCGTCCAATTCAGCGTCATCATCTTCTTCTTCTGATTCTTCAAAATCAAAGTCTTCCTCTGATTCTTCAGTTTCAGGAGTTTCTTCTGCCGGCATTTCTTCGGCAGCTTCAACCGGTTCTTCAATAACATCTTCTTCTTGATCTTCCTCTTCTTCCATTTCATTCATTTTTGCTGAAATGATAGATTGAAGTCTTGGAGCAAATGCTTCTTCAAGAGCCAATTTTGCATTAGCTAGTGCAGTCTCACGAACAGCCTTAGCCTCTACAATTGCTTCTTTTAGCAAGTCTTTCATATCCGTAATTGTTTTTGGAAATATAGTTATTGTAAACTATAATAAGTAATAAGTAATTGGTAACCTTATATTAGATGATAAGGTATATTAGTCAGTAATATATATGATTGATTTTTTTCAAAATATAACTTTTGAATTTTCGATCATGAAAATGCCTCAAATATTTCTATTCGAGGCATTTCAATATTAAGTAGATTTATTAGTAATTTTAGTATTGTTTCTAGAATTCATTGTATTCGGCGTATATTTACCATTTTTAGATTTTACATATTTGTAAATGACATCGGCAGCTAAATATATAGCATTCTGATAACCATCGGTGTCCTCATACATACCGACGTATTGATACTTCTTAGTAGGATGTTTTTCCGGAGCATTTAACTTTGCTTTTGCGAATAACGTCTTTAACTCGCGTATAACATCGCTCGGCGGAACTACCAGTAAATACTTAACGGACGGTGATACGGTTTCTTTACCGTAGCCTCTAAAATAAAAATCTCCGTCATTATAATATCGAAATAATATCCTATTAATAGCACGTACCATTTCGCCCTCGACGGTTTCTGCAGGACCGGATCCGGGTACTAATTTATCAAATAACTTAGAAATCTTATCTTCGATCGATTTTCTAAATGACTCAGACGTATTATCGACCGTATTATTTTCGGTAATTACTTTTTTAACTTCCTCTTTAATAAGAGCTCTAAATTCTGATAATTTCATGATTGAGGATTATTATTTATATTTTTGTAATACTTTAGCAATTTGTTTCGCCCATGCCTTATAGTCACCGTATACATCCGGATGTTGCTTAACATCAGCGAAAAAGTTATTTAGATCATCGTACGCATCAACAGGACCGTCCCATGCTTGTTCTAAGTTTGATATATATGTTCTAGAAGTATAATGTGCTTCCTGTAATGATTGTTTAATCTCTTCTCTAATAAGAGATTTAAATTCTGATAATTTCATGATTTTTTTTTTGAGTGATTTAAATTTAATAATAAATATGGTGAAAAATTATTACATCATTACTTTACTTAAAAAAGTTTTCACTTCACCAGATTTTATTGCAGCCATAGCCGATTCAATTGCAGCTAAATTGAAACTCGATGCTGCAGTAGTTATATCTTTCGAAGCCATTGCAGCTTTAAATGCTTTTGCAGCGCCTACTCCTGAATAGGTTGCTAGACCGGCTACAATTATATAATATAACATTTCAGTGGCTCGTTTCTTGTCAGCTGAGTCTGTGATGTTTGCTTTTCTGAAACAACCGGTTGCTTCTAAAATGTATTGCAATACCTTTACGTATGCAGAATGCCATTTATGAGTGAAACTGATAATTGTCTTTGCAATTTCCGTTTCATTGTCAGTAGGTTGATTTCCTTTTTTAAAGTATTTATTGATCTTAGACAATAAAGTACTAAATGCTTTTGTAAGTAATTCTACAACTTTAGGAGCTGCTAATATGATACCAATCCATGATATCGGATCTAACGCTTCTTGCAGTTCACCGTTTTCTTCCGACTCGACTTCAATATTTTCCTTTTCTACTTTGACTGATTTTGCAGATGAAGTTATCTTTGATAACGCTGCTTTCATTTCTCTTTCAAGATCAGCATTAATTTCATCAGTCTCATATTCTTTTATTACTGACTGAGCTATTTTCGACAATGATATTGAATTACTCACTTTTCGCTTTGTAGTTTTTATCTATATAATCAAAAAACTGCTTTTTCTTGTTTTCATCTTTAAAATCGGCAGGAGATTTAACATTGAACTTTTTCATAGCATTCATAAAGAATTTCTGATATTCATCACCTTCAGTTACTACCGAATTCATTTTATAATATCTACCCAATGTAGATCCTATATCTTCATAACAAGCTTCTAATCTCTGTTGAAGTTCTGAGATTTGCTTTGCAGTCTTTTCGAATGTTTTATAAGACTCCCCTAATTGCTTCATATGTCTTTGTACTGTAACTCTATCAAACCAATCTTCGGTTTCCGTTACAGTGATATGAGATGCAGCTTCTACAATTGATTTGATAGTTTCAGTGAGTTCTTGCAATGAATGATCTCGATATATAGAACTACTTAAATTGGAGAAATTGGATACAGCTTCTAAAAACTTTTGTTTATCTTCTTCAGACATTCGAGCTTCTTCCTGTTTGGTAGGTTCCCAAGCTTCTTTAGCTAATTTACTTAGACTGATTGGTTTCTGAGTGACGATACCCCATGTAGCAAATCCTTCTTTTAATGATTCTTTTTTCATGTTTAAGGATTGTATTTATTAATTAATTTTGTTAACTCATTCATCTTCTTTTTCAAAAGATTAAAGTCAATTTTAGATCCTGCATATTGATTCTTCGGACCTAAATAAAAATCCAAATCATCACGAAGTTCCTCCATGGATTTCAATACCCACGGATGAGCATTCGAAGTGGGAAGCGCTTCTGATATAATAGACTGTTTAATCACTTCTCTAATAGTATTACGTAATTCTTCAATCTGTACAGATTCTTCTTTCTTTTTCTTTTCAGGAAGTCCTTTATGTTTAGTACCTGCAAATTTGTCTATTTCTTTTGTAGACATAGATTTTGCAATGTCCTTAACATCTTTTGATACTGCTGAGGATTTTACATCACCGGACTTAACTGCTTTTACGAGTCCGAACAATCTTTGTTGTGCTTTTGATACTGCCGGCATACTATTTAATTTACTATAATTATCAACCTAAACTAATAATATCACTAACAATTTGATTCAATCTATCAAATTTATTTGCTTTTGATATAAGACCTCTGTTAACTGATTCTTGAATTGGTTGTAAAAATGCACCTTGAGTTGAAGGATTACTTACAAAGTCAAAACATAACAATTCAAAGTCATCTTGTACCTCTAACATACCTTCTTCCAATTCTCGAACTGAGCCCATACCTCTTGATGAGATACCTACTGTAATACCGGATTTAAACAACTCTTTCAATATGTTCCCGGCTGGTGTAGATAGAACTTCAACAGTACCAACTAAATCATTACCATCCCAATGCATTTCAATTATATTATGCGATACATTGTTAAGGTTGATGACTGTTGAGTCCGGATGATCCAGTTCACCTAAAGCTCTTCTTTGTTTGATCAACTCTTGATATTTGCGTTCTTCTCGAGTCAATACATGCTTGGGGTATCTTCTACCGTTTTGATTTTTAGCATCAGCTCGTTGCAATACTCCTTTTACTATGAGTTTACCGCCTGTTTTAATACTTTCATTTATCGCTTCCGTGGAAACTTTAAACGGTATATAATCTACAATTAATTGCTTCATGGTTTACGCATTTAAATCTTTAATTTTATGAGCAAGTCTAACTAATCGCTCAGATATTTTATACAACTTATTCTTACTTGACTTCCAGAATTGTGATGTGTCTACACTCATTTCCTGTTTCAATTTCAAGTTCTGATTTATAACGCGTTCAATTTCAAACATTCGCTTATTCACTTCATGAATAGCTTTGTTAACTTTCTGCTTAGCAGATAATGTCGTATCTTTTTTGTAATCTGAGTAAGTACCTTCTAGAAATAGAGACTTACTAATTTCCATGTAACTGGATTCTTTAACCTTTTTAACTTTCTTGTAACCTAAAATTTCCGGATCAGGATTTTTTCCGAACGCATTAGGAGTTAAATAACCAGGTACACCGGCTGAAGTCGAAACTTCCTCAATTTCATCTTCATTAGATTTAACCTCATCATCAGTTTCAATACCTTCTTTATCTAAGATATCTTTAGGTAATTGAACGCCTTCCCGTAACATTTGTAATGTATTTGATATGTAGCTCATCGTAATACGAATAAGTTGCCTGAATTTAATGTGATAGTGGTAACTCGAAATTCATGAGTTACTCCGGTTGCAAGTCCACCTAAATGCATTGTACCGCCGGAAGCTAGGGTCACTGAACCTGAAGCTGATCCGGATATCAACAATTTGACTGCAGATCCGCTTGCATTATACGTAGTAGATCCGGTTAATAAAATTGCCGTACTAGGCACTGCAGGTATTAATGCAGACCACATTGAACCTGTTGCATTTGAATATGTGTATCCCGGATCAATCATTTAAATATAGTTTTAAGTTCATTAGATAATTCAT
>Ga0214917_10001126_pt1 | contig 34911 bp, 25 predicted proteins | sample LL_1208_BB_MetaG_FD_177983 | JGI IMG/M metagenome (GOLD analysis project Ga0214917, IMG submission 177983) | Freshwater microbial communities from Lake Lanier, Atlanta, Georgia, United States - LL_1208_BB | ecosystem: Environmental > Aquatic > Freshwater > Lake | place: USA: Georgia | collected... | reverse complement strand
GCTGTCTGCCCGAAACGTACCGTTCAAAAATGGCTGAAATGGTGGGAGTATTAAGGGAATCAATCCATGACTATATTCGTGAAGGCCAAGCTCTGGCGGCTCATTTGCAAGGAAAAATGGCTGTAATCTATGCAGAATCATCGGTTGAAGGAATGGCGGTTCGTTTTAGACAGCAAATCAACGAGAATGCCAAGGATTTATGCTGGCATCATGTTGTACCTGAAATGAACCACAACGAGCTGGTTGGTTGGGCCGGTGGCAGTAATCTGCTGGCTCCGGTATTGCTTCGAACCGAATCAGATTATCCCAGAAACCAAACCCGGATGGACATCATGAAGGATGTTTTTGCAAAATACACTCCGCATACCATTGAAATTTATGCTAAAGGGGCACATCCGGTAGAACAAGGTTTGCACCTGATTCATCTTACCGACTGGGCCTCATACTTTTTGTCGGAGATGCGGCAGGTAGATGTTATGGAGGTAAACGTGATTGATTATTTGAAGGGCACCCTGGCAAAGTCCTGATGGAGGTCTTTGGACCTAAAAATAAATCGGTATGGCTTTGCCCCATGGGCAAGGTGGAATACAGGGCTGCTTGGGCCTTGCAAACATACCTGCACAGCCGGATAGTAGAACAAAAATTGTTCAACCGAAAAAGAGCGGCAAACGAACTTCAGACCACGGAAAATTTTTTGTTGCTTTGCGAACATAACCCTGTATTTACTTTGGGAAAAAGCGGAAATCCCGGGAATTTACTGCTGAGTGAAGCCCTGCTAAAATCCAAAGGGGTAGATTTTGTTCCGATCAATCGGGGGGGAGATATAACCTACCATGGTCCGGGTCAACTAACAGCTTATCCGATTTTGGATTTGGCCAATTTTTTCACCGACATTGGCAGGTATTTGCGCTTAATGGAAGAAGCCATAATACAGGTGTTAAGTTTATATGGGTTAAAAGGGGAGCGTATTGAAGGATTGACCGGTGTTTGGTTGGATGCTTCAGATCCGGCAAGGGCTCGAAAAATTTGCGCCATTGGGGTGCATAGCAGCCGATGGGTAACCATGCATGGTTTTGCCTTTAACATTTGTACCGATTTGAGTCCCTTTTCTTACATTGTGCCCTGCGGAATTTCCGACAAAGGGGTTAGCAGTCTTGACCGAGAAGTGGAAGGGGTTAATTATGATCGGGTGGTGCAACAAACCACGGAGGCATTGGCGCGGGTGTATGGAATGGAATTGAAATGCTGCCCACCCTTGCTTTGGCCGGCTGAATATCCACAGCCGATTTAAGGTAAGAGTAATTTTTGAGGGGAATTCAGGTGTGGGGGCAAAGGAATTGAAAGGAGTGAACGCTTGACCGAGGTTGATGGGCTGTTTTTAAAATCACCTATTCTTAAATCCTGTTGAAATGAAGGGATAAATTTTGGGGATCATAAAAAATGGAGTGAGAGGCCGGGAGGTTTTGAACGAAAAGCGGAGTTTGGGAACAACCATGATTAGGAAAAAAATTTTTTAGAAAAAATCAGAATTGACCTTGACAAATCAAAAAAGCCCCCGTAAATTTGAGGTTCACTAGTGAAAAAAAATATTAAGCTTCGTCACGTATTTGGGGTGGCGAAGAACACTTAGGGGCTTTTTGGAGTGAAGTTATGGAATCTGTCGAAAGCCAATAGGCGATCGGGGTTCAAATGGGGGATCTCAGAAAAGCTTTCCAAATCAAACAAAGGCAACTTTGTTGAAGCGGGAAGCGGGAGCTTGGGAATGAGGTCGGTGGACGTGGCGCATTCACCAGTAGGGAGTTAGGAGTAAAAGGAAATTGATAAGAAATTTGTTGGGAGTGTTGGGAAAGTGAAAGTGGATGTTGAGGTAAAGCAAATGGAAAATCAAGATTCCGAAGAGGGGTAAAAAAGATTGGACTAGATAAAGAGAGTCCATCCTGCCTTTTGGGTATGGATGCGGCTTTAAACGTCGTGGCCCGTTAAGGGGATTGCGTTTGCCCGTCCCTTGGTGCGCCAAAGCGTCTGAAACCATCCAGAAATTTAATTAAACAGGTAAGGCGAAACAGAGATAATTTGCTAGCAACCATGTAAAACCCACCGAACTTTAATAAATGCGGAGAGTCAAATTGTTCATTCTTTTTTTGATTCGTTTATTTAGGGTTGCAAAGTGAAGCGTATGCTGATTCCCCCATTGGTGGTGCTGTTGGGGAATTGATTTGAAACAAAGGGATTGGTTCCGGTATGGTCTAAAAAAGCACGGGCAGTAATGGCTTTGCTTAACTCGTATTCAGCGAACATTTTAATAGTAAGTTGCTGTTGTCCAGCTGTAATTTGTTGCACTTCCTCCTGAATTTTTCGAATAATGGTAGAGTTGTCGCGCCAACCGATATCGGCGCGCACATTGAATCCATTTTCAAGCCGCTTTCCATTGATTAAGAAGGGCAACTTAAACTTGGCTACTTTGTAGCCGGCTCCAATACTTAATTCAAAAGAGTTTGTTTCGGTAAGCTGATTGTTTGGGAAATTAAGGCTAATGTTTCGGCTGCTTTTTACCTCGACCGTTGCCTGAACCTCATTTTTAAAGGTCATGTCAACCTTAATTAAGGGTTGGAACTGTTCTTGAATGCTCACTGAGTTCAAGAAAAATCTACTGACATAATTGCCATCGACTCCAAATTCATTGTATCCGAAGGGAGTGGAATTCCAATAAGCTGAATTCAGGTTGTTGTAAACGTTGTTGGATTGAAAGCCCGAAAGTCCGAGGGAAGATTTGTAGCTGTGGCTAATTACGATGTTTTTAAATCTGTTGGCAAAGAAGGGAATGTTTTTAAGGCCGTCGAACTGAAGTCTCCAGTTGGGTATCGGGATTTGAGGGAACATGTTTAGTTCTTGGGTTGCCGGGTTGGTTCCGGTGTATGCGCTCAAGAAAGAATAAAACAAAACATCGGTTTGATTGCCTCCAAATCCTAGTTGAAAAGGAGCGTTTGGATTCACGGTGCTGTTCGGATTTTGTTCTGCCAGCCGCTTTGAAATAATGCTTCGTTGCTGAAGCATTCGGTCGAAGGTAGGGGAACCGAAATTAGGGGTTAGGCCATCAAAGAAGGAGCCCAGAGTCATGTAAGAGATACTGAAATTGCCCATGGTGAGGGGATTCTGGGTTCTAAAATCGTTTTCACTGGGTACGAAGCGGTAGTTGGTTTGGTAGTTTTCAGAGAAGGTTCGTTCTGCATTAAGGGTTAATCGGAATCCCCGGAAGGGCTCGTAGGTAGCATTTCCATTTAAGGAAGAGGAATGGGTTCGCATGAACATTTGGTTCAGGGTAGAATCTCGGACCAACCAAGCGTCCTGCACAATTTTACTTTGCAGGTCTTGGTCGTTGTATTGCCTTCCGAAGGCAAAATCAGGACCAATTGAGGCCCCGCCCATATTCAATCCAAGAAGGTCGGTTCCTGAAGCGTAACCGGGCAGAACGGTTCCATTGGTTTGGGTATAGCTGAGGGAAATGTTTTTAAAACCAGTCAAGACCCGAACAATGGTATTGGGTATGACCCCCCAATCCATTTTTTTGCGAATTCGTTTTCCTGTGATATTTACTGTGGCAGATTTTACATCTATGGATGAGATAAATCGAATACGAAGGTTGTCCACGATTTCGACTTTTCCTTTTACCGTATCGCCATTTGGAGCTAGAACGACTAGGTCCACATCTTCGGTTTTAAGATTGTGTTTAATGGTACGCTTTCGGTCTTTCAAAAATGAAAGTGGTTTTGGAGCCTTCCATGCGACCTGTTTAATTTTCACCTTGGTTGAGTCAGAAATGATTTCTTCCTCATCGTCCGATTTTTTGGGAGGTGGAGCTGCATGAAGTTTTTTAAGGTAATCGGATTTTCTGTATAGAGAATTCATATTGAGTTGTGCATTCAGCTTCAATGACTGGTTGTTTTGCACTACATTTCCCCATCGGCCAAGGGTGAATTGACCTGATTGGGGTGTTTGTTCCAGATTGCTGGCGGTCCAAGAAAAATCACCTCCGTAGCCTGCGGTTGCATTTATCCAATCAAACCATGGGAATTTATTAATGGGCAAGGAGTAATTGGCATCGAATCGATGTGTGTAGCGGGTATTTCGGCCCAGGAAGTTTGTTCGCGGCCGAACCAGGCTATCCAGCGGCATTTCGGGTTCGTCAATCCGAGAATTGTTTGTGGCCGAGAAGGTCAGAGTCAAAGCGCGGGTTGGATTGTATTGGAATTCGTAGTTCCGAGTCCAGGTAAAGTTTTTCCTGTAGGTGGTTTCAATTAGCAGGTCGTATCGGGTAGTATTTCTTAATTTGAATTCATTCCAATCGCGCAGGATGTTGGCGCTGAATCCAAGTCGCTTTGGCATAAAACTAAGGTTGAAATCTTTAATGATTTTGAGCCAGGGGGATTTCAGCTTTTTACTGCGTTTAAAGGGTTCCCAATAATTCACGGTAGGACTAAATCCATAGGTTAAACTAGCCTTATGTTGGGAGGTATTGTTGAATTCGGTTTTTGTGTCGCGAAACAATTCTTCGGTATAGGAGTAAGAGGCAGAGAGATTGGAAATATCATAAATTTTTGGTTTTCCGGCATCTTTGCTCCTTTGCTTCCGCATGTTATTGATATTGAAGCTTTTCCTGTTTGTTACTTCTTCAACCAAGCGACTGAGGGAGTCTCTGGAAAAGTCATTTGGAAGAGCACCGAGGGCATCGGTGAATAAAATATCGGGGTCAAGGGTATTGAATTGAGGGCTAGCAACGGAACCGGAGTAACCGAAGAAAACGGGAATACTGACTCCGGCTTCTTTGCCGAAAAATTTGCCCAACTCGAATTTTGTAGTGAGATCAAAGTTGGTTGTATTTTCTCGGCTTCTCATTTGAGGACGTTGTTCAATGGATCCAAAACCAAATCGGGTGGTGCCTGCCGACAGGCCAATTTGTCCAAAATCGGCCAGATCAAGGGTTGTTCTGGCCAAAGCAGCCCAACCGCCGGATTCGAAGTAATCGGTGGCTCTCAGTTCATTCACCCAAACTTGAAGGCATTTTGCCATTCCATCGTCGGGTTGTGGTAGGCCATTTTGCCAGGGATTGTTTTTCTTGGATGGATTTCGAACACCGACCATCATGGTTCTTACGTTGGCCAGGTTAGGGTTCCCTCTAACTGAAATTCGTGCGCCGTTGATGATGTCGCTGTAAATCAGGTTTGGATTTTCTCCTTCGGTATTTCTTTTGAGTTTTAAGTCTGAGAGGAGCTTTAGTTCAATTTTCACCAAGTTTTCGGCCGGCCAAACATTTTGTCGGTAGGCAAAATCCTTGTTTGGGTCGCCTGAGGCGGCATTTGGTTGAATGGAAACATCGGAAGGCTTGAGCGGGATTTCGTATTCGTAATAGTTTTCAGAGGCATCCATTCCAAGCCGGACAAAAATAGAAACGTCGTTGCTGTCTAATGTGGTATTGTTTCTTGATTCTAAGTGGGTGTTCATTCGCACGTAGCGGTAGGCGCGCAAATCCAGTTCGGTGTTTTTAAAAACGGCTTTTCCTTCACCGTCTTTTAAGTCGCAAGCATTTAAAACGAGGGATTGCTCGTTTAATTGTTGCAGTTGAGGGTTTGCCGGGTCGATTTCCCTAGTAATTCCCGGGGGCAAGACATAGGGGAAAGGGGTTTTTTGGGTGTTTTCTTCAATGTTGACTGTGGTGGAATTGAAAACGGCCCCTTCCTGCCAAATTTCTGCGACATCGGCAATAAGTCCCGGATACACCCGCCAATCTGAACGAACAAGTTGCATGGTGGCCATTCTTAGGAAGACATCATCGTCAAATTCCTTTAGGGCCAAGCGCATAAAACGGACGGATCTAAAATCGGAGATGTTACCGAAACGTTCTCGTTGTTCAGAATAAATAGGAATTCGAAACTGAATCCATTTTACGGGTTTGTTGATGGTTCCACCGGAGGGACCGGGAACAGAAACAGTTGTTTCAAGGATATCGGTAATGAAATTTTCGCCGATGTCGTCCAGGTCGTTTTGCCGCATGCTAATGCGGTACTGATAGTAACTTTCGGGTTGATCCAGGGTATAATTGACGTTGATGTCTTCACTGTTTGGAAGTACTCCATAGGCTTCGGTGTTGTTCTGGGCCGGGCTATTGCCATCCGGACCCAAAAAGTGCTTGTAGCGGTTGTGGATGTAGTTTTCGCCCGGGATGTTGGTGCTGTTGTTGTATGAAGCTCCGGCATAATGCCTAAAATTATCGCCTGCGGGGTCATCTCGTAACTCTTGCAAAGCGGAGGGATTTCCGGCAAATTTCAGTTCTACATCGTTCATAAAAGCCTGAAAGAAATCGTTTTCTTCCTGGTCGTTTAATCCATCGTAACCCACATCTTGCAGGTCTCGGTTTGCAGGTAGGTTGTCAAAATTTTGGTTGATGGGTTGTAGGAGAGGGATTTTACCCCAGGCTGTTTCGATGGTGGGTCGATTTTCATCCAAGGTTGGGAGTCCATTTTCATAGCTCATTCTACCGTCGCGCAGAAAATCTTCGTTCAAATTGCCTACCTGAAGCAGAAGGTCTCCACCTGCACCCGGCAGCAGGTTTTTATTTGTAGCACCGGGGGTACCGATATCCCATTCCTTAAGTTGATTAAGGTCGTTGGCTTGGAAGGGATCCATCATCCAAAATTCGATGTATGCGATGTTGGCTGCGTCCCAATTTGTGGTTTCCATGCGGCGCATGAGTAGTCCAAAGTTGCTTTTTGGGACTTTCAAGCCAATACGGTCTGTTGTGGTTTCATCAAAATTGTTGATGTCAAAGTTGTAGGGGCCGCGCTCAGCCGGGTAGAAATGGATGTCGAAAACCTGTTGATTGACTTGTTGTTGGGTATAGTTGGGTTGAAAGCCCGGGAAGACCTCCATAGGCCGCACCTCGCGAAGATAATTGTTTGCCCTCATCAAAGGGTCGTTTGAAACGTTGGCCGGGGTTTGGGTGTTTTGTCTGAAGAAGAGGGGGTCTAGGGTAAACCAAGTCAATTTTGCCCGATTGAATCCATAGCGATGGTCATCGAAGAATTCCCCGTTGGGGAAGGCGGGGTTGTCTTGAGGAACAGAACCCAATTTCCATTGAACAGGGCTTTTGATTTCGATAGCGGTTTCAGCAGCCTCAAAGTCATCGATGTACGACACCCCATTTTCGCCGTTGGCATCAATTACCCCGTTGAAACCGGGTATCAGGTGGGCAAATTCTCCATTAAAGGTCAGCAATGAGGGTGCTTTGGTGTCGATGCCCGGAATTTTATCAACCAATCGGGTAATAAAAGGTAGTTCTTTGGTGAAATTTAAATCAAGGCCCCAAATGGTATTGTTCACCGGTTCATTCCCGATGTCAATTTTTTGAGTCAGGGGCAATTCGCTCAGGTTCATGATGGTTGCCCCCGCCACCAGGTTTTTGCTTAACTTATAATCCACATGAGTTCCCATTAAGCGTTTTTGCTGAATATTAAAGGTGGCATTGTTTTCCATCGAGATGTTGATGGGCAGGCCAGAACTCAAAATTCCATCGTCGATGATTCGAACTCGACCAATGGCATAATCAACAGTATAATGGGTGTTTTCAAGGAGAGTTTGACCACCGGCGGTAACGGTAACAGAACCTTGAGGAACATTAAAGGCGTTCAGGCTAATTTCTGAACCGCTGGCGCCTTTGTAACTTCCCCCCAGATAAAACCGGTTTTTTTCCTGATTTAATTCTGCCAATTCTTGAATATTTTGATAGAGCTGGTCAAAGGCGTAGCGTTCAGATATTTCCTGAATATCTACCCCCGGATTGGATTGATTCGCCTTGGTGAAAATTTGGGTTAAGTATTGGGTAGAAAAAGGCTCGGCAACCGGGAAAATAATTCTTCCATTTTGGGCAACGATTGTTTTGCCTTCCAGAAAATCAAAAAAACCATCTTTTTGCTGATCACCCTGAGGATTAAGGCGGTCCAAATTAAAAAGCTGAAGCAGGGGAGTTCCGCTTAGACCCGGGGCGTTGGGGAAATAGTTTACCTTAACCCCGGTTTCGGTGTCTTGGTACAAAATGTTCAAGGTAAAATCCTTTTGCCCAATATTAAATCCACCAATGGAATAAATGTTTTTCATCATCCAGGGCCAGTTGGCTTCATTGATGTCTAGGTTTGAAGATTTAAGCAGTTTTACTACCAGAGCCGATGGACTTGAAAGGTCTTGCGAGAATTCCCCAACCTTGTAGGTTTGGCCACCTGCGGTAAACTCATAAGAAACGGCCAATACCTCGTCCGCATTTAGTGCTTGATTTAGTGAAATATACCCTAGAAGGGGATTAAAGGAGTATTCGTTTTGTGCCAACAATCGGGCGTTGGTTAACTTTTCAATTTGGGTTCCGTTCTTAAGTTGATTGAAGAGGTATTGAGAAGTGATGTCGCGTACTTGTGGGGCCAAACCGGCGGGGTCAAAACCATTCACACCGTTAGAGGGGTATGCTGCAGGATTGGGTAGATTTTCTGCCAAGGGAAGAATAGCCACAATGTTTCGGATGTTTTCGGTGGCATTTACTCGGTTTGTTACCCAAACTTCAATGCGTGTAATATTGATTGGCGAAGTGATGTAGGGTAAGGTTTGATTTGCCCGATCGTAATTTTTCCTGAAATAATCTCCTAAAAAATAGTGGCGATTGGCTTCGTATTTGGAAGCGGGCAGGTCAAATTCGGTAATTTGAGCACCGCCTTGAACGGTGATGTTTTGCCGTTGCCCTTGTTGCTGGCTGAACACACTGGTTATTTCCCAGCGTCCGAATTTTAGTTTGTTTTTTACCCCAAAAAGGGATGAAGAGCCTTGAATAAGTTGCCCTTTAAGGCCCATGTTAACGTTGCCAAATTCGAGCAATTGCAAAATATCATCTTCTTCCCCCTGGTATTTTAGGTCAAGTTGGTTTTCAAAAGCAAAAACGGCTTCGGTATTGAAGTTGGTTCCCAATTTTATTTTATCGCCGATGGATCCGGTTACATTTACCTGAATGTTTTGGTCGAACTGAAATGTGGTAATGGTGCGTTGAGCCAGTGGAATGCTGGGATTTTGGTTGGTGTTTACACGAATGCCCAGGATGAGTTCGGCAGAACCGGTGGCCCGAATATCAATTTTGCCTAAGCCTGCAGGAATGTTTGCCAGATTGATTTTGGGGATTAACGAATTGGTTTCTTTTCCGGTGGATTTTTCTTTTTCCTTTTTCTTCCAATAGTTCATGATTTCACGGGCAGACTGCCGAGTGCGGTATTCTTTTTCTGATAAATACTGCCGGGACAGTTCTGTTTGACCCAATTTTCGGATTACGACATACTGTTGCAAATCCGGATCGTAAACAACCTCTTCTTTAACCTGTCCTGATTCACCCATTAGGTAGTGGTTGTTTGTATCAACCTGTGCCGTAGCTGCATTGGTTCCTAGTAATAGCAGCAATGGCCATAGCCAATTTCTTGAAAGGCAAAACAAGTACGAGCTATGTATAAATGGGTTTGGCACTTTTTACAAATAATTTAGTGCTTTACGAATCCAGGTTTCAACCGGTTCATTTCCCGGCGATTCTTTGGCAACCCGGTCCAAGGCTTTTTCAATGGCAGAACGGGTAAATCCAAGTGCCAAAAGAGCCAGCATAGACTCTTGACGGACGGGAGCGTTTGCTACCCCTGATGGGTTTCCTTGGTCTGATGGAACCACCCTGCTTACCTTGTCTTTTAAATCAACAATGATTCGTTCGGCAGAACGGGCGCCAATGCCTTTGATGCGTTTTAGAGAAGCTACGTCTTCCCCTAGAATGGTTTGCTGTAGTTCGGCCACTGACGAAGCAGACAAAATCATGCGTGCTGTGGCTGCACCCACACCTGACACCCCAATCAAAAGCCGAAACATTTCACGTTCGCTTTCTTCCACGAAACCATATAGATGGTGAGCATCTTCCCGAATAATTTGATGCACCAGCAATTTTCCTTGTTTCCAGGACTGAATCAAATCGTAGGTTTGAAGTGAAATAAAAACCTGATATCCTACGCCTTGGCATTCAACCAGGGCATGGGTTGGAGTTATTTCAACAATGGATCCATTCAAATGGTTTATCATCCGGCAAAAATATCCTAAACATCAAAAAAACCCGAAAGGGCATTAAATACTACTGATTGGTGGGATATACGTGTACTATAGGCCGGTAAATTTTACAAACAGAGTACAAATATACACAACCTGATTGTTTTTTAGGACTTTTAACAAAATCAGGGCTTTCGGGTTCTTGAGTCCTGAATTCTGTGTAGGTTTGCCCATATGAATCTTGGTATTATTGACACTCATGCCCATTTGAACGACAGCCGGTTTGCGGAAGATTGGGATTTGATGCGTGCTCGGGCCGAAACTCAAGGGGTGGTGGCATCGATTTTACCGAATGTAGATGAAGAAACCCTGCCTGCGGTGCTTCGATTGCTTGAGGAAAAAGCAGATTGGTGTTATGGGATGCTGGGCTTGCATCCCTGTTCAGTTCAGGAAAACTGGCAGGAACAAATGGACCATTTATGGAAGTTTGAAACCGAAGCAAATTGGATAGCTGTTGGGGAAATTGGGCTTGATTTGTATTGGGATAAAACGAGCTTGGAACGGCAATTGATGGCTTTGCACAGCCAATTGCGAAAGGCGGAAGCAATGGGACTGCCGGTATGTTTGCACACCCGCGACGCACATGCTGAAACGGTTGGTGTTTTAAAGGAATTCCGACCTGAATCAGGGGGAGTTTTTCATTGTTTTAGCGGGAATTATAATGAAGCTGTACAGGTGTTTGATTTGGATATGTTTATTGGAATAGGCGGGGTAGTAACCTACAAGCAAACCGAATTAAGGGATGTATTGTCAAAATGTGGTTTAAGTAGGGTGGTTTTGGAAACAGATAGTCCTTATTTGCCCCCCATTCCTTACCGCGGAAAGCGGAACGAGCCAGCCTGGCTAACAGAAGTAGTTCAAACAATAGCCCTTGCTTGTTCTTGCCCTCCGGAGGAAGTCATTGAAATCACTTTTGAGAATGCCTTGAAGGTGTTTCCGAAATTATCTGCTTAAATTCTTATTAAGCGTTTGAAAATGCAGAAATTAGCATAAAAAACCAGTCCAATGCCAAGCAAACGTCCATTGATTCATTTAATGTACACCGGCGGAACCATTGGCAGCGTAGAGTTGCCGAAAGGGGGAGGTCTGCATCCCATAAACTTTGAGCATTTGCATCAGCACATACCGGAATTGGGTCGACTGGATGTAGAAATTGAGGTGGTTTCGGTGGGGGAGCCCAAAGACAGTTCAGACATGCGTCCGGCGGATTGGGCGGGAATGGCAAGGCATATTTTTGACAATCATGGTTCGGTTGATGGATTTGTAGTGTTGCATGGAACCGATACCATGGCATATACGGCCGCAGCCTTGAGTTTTATGTTGCAAGGGCTTCGAAAACCTGTTGTATTGACGGGCAGTCAATTGCCAATAGGTAAAATCCGTACTGATGGGAAAGAGAATGTATTATCGGCCATTGAAGTGGCTGCAACCCGGCATGAGGGACAGCCCTTATTGCAGGAGGTGGCTGTGTATTTTGAATACAAATTGTTTCGGGGCAACCGAATTCGAAAGTACAGCACCGAACATTTTCATGCCTATGTATCACCCAACTATTCTGTATTGGCAGAAGCAGGGGTTGACATTCAATTTAATGCATGGGCGCTTTGGCGGCCAAAAACAGAGGAGCTTCGGTTTTTTCCTGAAATGGAGGCTGCCGTTTTGCCATTGAGGTTATTTCCAGGAATTCCATCGGCCATTTATGAGCAGTTGGGTTTGAGTCAATCTGTTCGTGCGGTGGTTTTAGAAACATTTGGTTTTGGGAATGCACCCTTTGATGGCGGATTGATGCGCCAAATAGAGCGGTGGTTGCAGGCCGGGGTTTTCGTTATGCAAATCAGCCAATGTTGGCATGGAAGTTTGTCACCGGGCAAGTACAAAGCAGGAAAAGCAATGCAAGATTTGGGTGTTTTTAATGGCAGGGATTTAAGTTTCGAGGCTGCCATGGTAAAGTGCATGCACGCCTTAGGGCAGGCCACGAATTTGAGTGGGGTTCACTCCATCATGGATAAGAATCTAAGTGGAGAATATACGGAGTACTGAGGCCTAAGGCTTTTTTTGTAATTTCGCGTCCCGCTTGACTTATTTGTTAAAGCGAATTAATGGAGAGGTGACCGAGTGGTTGAAGGTGCACGCCTGGAAAGCGTGTGTATCTCAAAAGGGTACCGGGGGTTCGAATCCCCCTCTCTCCGCCATGCCAAGGGGCCGCGATTTTGTTTCGGCCCTTTTTTTATTGGCAACCAAGAGATAATGGGGAGGCTTTTTTGAATAAGGGGGTTTGCGGCAGGGATTGACGAGGCTAGGCCGAAACCTTGGGGCGGCTGGCAGAAGGTGCAGCAAAGAGCGACTTTAGGAGCTACTTTGCTGCCCGTTCTGCCCCGCCCCAAGGTAAGGACTAGCCCGGAAAGCCCGTTTGCCGCCCACAAAAAAAAAGCCCTAAAGTTGAGACTTTAGAGCTAGAAGAAGATGAAGGAAGAATGTGCTTAGTCTAATTTGCCGAGGGAATTGCATTTAAATTCGTCGGAGACGATGGGGTTTAGGCCTTGATTGCCGCCGGTGATGACTTCGAAATTGGTGATTTTGATGCCGAGCATACCGCTGGCGGCGACAGAGGAGTCGATGGTTCCGATGCGGAAGCCGATGCGGCTTGGTTGGGCTTTGTAAACACGTTCGATTACGGCGGTGTCGAAACCGCTGATGGATTTAACGGTAAGGAGGTTGCCGGTTCGACGAACGTTGAAAACGCCACTGTTGCCGTTGGTGTTTTTGGTTACGGTGTCGGTAACGGTAGCTACGGTGAAAAGTTTTCCGTTCATGATTCCGGCTAAGACGATTGACGTATCGAGGATGGTGTCTGGGATGGTTGGATCGTAGAGTACGAGGGCGGCGTAGGAGATGTTGTCGGTAATGTTTGGCCGGGAAAAGTTGCGGAAATCAATGCGGAAATTGAAGTCGCCGGTTACGGTTCGTTGATAGGTTTCAATATCTACACCTGAGGGATTTTCCATTTGCATGGAAAGTTCATCGTTTAGGGTGTCAATTTCAACGATGGCCGCCGGATTTCGAAGGCTAACGTACCAGTTTTTTGGGCATTCGCCTTCTCCGCTGTCGCAGGAGAAAAATAAAATAAAGCCAGTCAGAAGGCTTAGGGAAGCGAAGATGCGTTTCATAGAAGACTTGATTGGTTGTACAAATATAAGACAGAAATTTGAGATTTGAGCTAGCGGAAGAAATTCATTTCATCCATGTAAAGCCAGGCATTTTCAGGCATAAAATGCCGAATGTTTTTGCCTTGAGCAATGGAATTACGTATGAAGGTTGAGGAAATTTCGATTTGTGGGGCATTCAGAGTTGCAACTGCGGGGTGGTGTGCAAACTCTCCGCCGTGGAAACCGGGTCGTGGCAGCAAAAGAATTCGGAAGTTGTTCAGGATGTAATCGGTGTTTTTCCATTTGTGGAAGTTTTGCAGGTTATCGGCGCCTAATACCAGCCAGAATCGGTGCTGTGGATAGGTTTCAGTGAGTTTCAAAAGGGTGTATGCTGTGTAGTTTGGTTTTGGCAATTTAAATTCTACGTCTGTAACGCGGAAGCGTGGGTCGTCGCCGATGGCACGGCGGATTAATTCAAGTCGTTGGTAATCGGGCAATAGGCCGGTTGCGGGTTTTAGGGGGTTTTGAGGGGTAACCACAAACCAAAGGGATTTTGTAGGGCCTTCGTTGACGATAAAATTTGCCATGGCCATGTGGCCGATGTGAATGGGATTAAAGGTTCCGAAATAGAGGGCAATGTTGTTTGAGGGGCTCATCGTTTTGAGCGCTTGCGCAAATCACTTTCAACTACGTAAGCTCTTGGGAATTCGCTGAGGATGTATTGCCTGTAAACGGCGGCATTGAATCGGCTTTTGAATTCACCTACCCGGAGTTTCCAGTTGGGGGCTTCCCAGATTTCATTGATGGGGACTTTAGGGTATTTTTGCAAAAAGGATTGTTTCAGTGCAGAAAGTTCTTGTAGAGCGTTAGGACCGCTGGCGCTAAGAATTTGAACACTGTAGCCTTTAAAAAATTGGTTGCGTTGATTTGCTTTAAAGGCATTGATTCGCGATTCCAAGTCGCCGGAGTAGTAAACATCCAAATTCAAAGAAGAGGTAGCGATGCTATCGGTTTGTGCCGGTAGGCTAAGGTGGAGTGAAAGGGTTAGGAAGAGGAAAGGAATGGGCTTCATACCAAATCAAAGGTACAAAAATCATTCCATGGTGTATGGTAAATTGGAAGGGGAGAGTTGCGGGGTTTTTAACCCAATTGGGTTAAGAGCCACAGGCTTCGCAGCCTTCGGGGTTGTCGAGAGAGCAGGACAGTTGGCTAACCACGTCGGGGTTGATTTCTTCAGAAATGGGTTCGATTTGGTTTTGTTCCGGTTGAATTTCGGGAATTGCGGCAGAGTTTTTATCGACCGTAAATTGAACTGCATCGGCGCCTGCTTTAGACCGAAGGTAGTACATACCGGTTTTAAGTCCTTTTTCCCATGCGTAGAAATGCAAAGAGGTCATTTTAGCGAACGTAGGGTTTTCCATGAAGATATTCAGGGATTGGCTTTGGTCGATGAAAGCCCCACGGTCGGCGGCCATATCAATCAAATCTTTTTGTTTGATTTCCCATACGGTTTTGTAGATGGCTTTGATGTTGTCGGGGATTTCATCGATGTTTTGAACGGAGCCGTTGTGGATCATGATTTTGTTTTTCATGTCGTTGTTCCAAAGGCCAAGTTGCACCAAATCGCGGAGCAGGTGTTTGTTTACCACCGGGAATTCGCCGGAAAGGACACGGCGCATGTACATATTGCTGGTAAAGGGTTCAAAGCACTCGTTGTTGCCTAAGATTTGAGCGGTTGAAGCAGTGGGCATGGGAGCAAGGAGCAGGGAGTTTCGCAGGCCGTATTTCAGGATTTCTTCTTTCAGCAAATCCCATTCCCAGCGGTTTCCGGGTTGGGTGCCCCACATGTCGTATTGCAGGATACCCTGGCTTGCAGGGGAACCCGGGAATGATTCGTAGTGGCCTTCAGCTTTAGCTAAGTCTTTCGAGCAGGTAAGGGCGGCAAAATAGATGGTTTCAAAGATTTCTTTGTTGAGTTTTTTGGCTTCGTCGGAGTCGAAGGGGATGCGCATCATAACGAAGGCGTCGGCCAGACCTTGAACGCCAAGACCGATTGGGCGGTGGCGCAGGTTTGAGTTTCTTGCTTCCTTGATGGGGTAGAAATTCCGGTCGATGATTCGGTTTAGATTTCGGGTTGCGGTGTAGGTGATTTGGAACAGGCGTTCGTGGTTGAAGGATTTGTTTTCGTTTACGAATTTGGGTAGGGCCAGGGAAGCCAGGTTGCAAACGGCCACCTCGTCGGGGGCGGTATATTCCAGGATTTCGGTGCAGAGGTTTGAAGATTGAATGGTGCCCAGGTTTTTTTGGTTGCTTTTGCTGTTGGCGGCGTCTTTGTAAAGCATGTATGGGGTACCGGTTTCAACCTGCGATTCAATGATTCGGGTCCAAAGGGTACGGGCTTTGATTTTGCGGCGGTATCTACCGGCTTCAACGTAAGAATGGTACAGTTTTTCAAATTCTTCGCTGTGGGCTTCATTCAGTCCGGGGGCTTCATTTGGGCAGAACAAGTACCAGTCGGAATCGTCTTTCACTTGTTTCATAAAGAGGTCAGGAATCCAAAGTGCCAGGAACAAATCGCGGGTGCGTAGTTCTTCTTGGCCGGTGTTTTTTTTCAGTTCCAGGAAATCCATGATATCGTCGTGCCAGGGTTCGATGTAAACGGCGAAGGATCCTTTTCGTTTGCCACCTCCTTGGTCCACATAGCGGGCGGTATCGTTGAATACGCGCAGCATTGGAACAATGCCGTTTGATGTTCCATTTGTTCCTTTAATGTAAGAGCCTTTTGCCCGTATTTTGTGGATGGCGAGTCCTATGCCTCCGGCGGATTGAGATATTTTGGCTGTTTGTTTTATGGTATCGTAAATGCCGTCGATGCTATCGTCTTTCATTTGGAGCAAAAAGCAGCTGGACATTTGGGGTTTTGGTGTTCCGGAATTAAAGAGGGTAGGAGTGGCGTGGGTAAACCAGCCTTCGCTTAACAGGTGGTATGTTTCAATGGCGGCCTGAATGTCTTCTTTATGAATTCCGATGGCCACCCTCATGTACATGTGTTGTGGGCGTTCGGCCACTTTTCCTTTGAGTCGAAGCAGGTAGGATTTTTCCAGGGTTTTGAATCCAAAGTAATCAAAATGGTAATCTCGGTCGTAAATAAGGGTAGAATCGAGCAGTTCTGAATTTTTTTGAATGATTTCCCAAACGTCTTGGGCAATCAAGGCGGCAGAGTGCCCGGTCATTGGGTCAATGTATTGGTAGAGGGCGTCGATGGTTTTGGAGAAGCTTTTTTCGGTGTCTTTGTGCAGGTTAGAAACGGCGATTCGGCTTGCCAGCAGTGCGTAATCGGGGTGGATGACCGACATGGCTGCGGCCTCTTGTGCGGCCAGGTTATCTAGGTCAGAGGTTGTAATGCTGGTGTACATTCCATTGATCACCTTCATGGCGACCTTGATGGGGTCTACATAGGTGGTATTTAAACCGTAGCAAAGTTTAATGATTCGGGCGGTGATTTTGTCGAATTTAACGCTTTCACGACGACCGTCGCGTTTAATCACGAACATTTCTTTCATGTCTTCCATAGGGAATAAAACTGGTTGGGGTTGTTGGTTAAAAGGGAGAAAAAGAGAATAATTGTGGCCTTAGAAGTCTTCGTCCAGGCTAAAACCGGTTGAAACGTCGGCTTTTTTGTATTCGCTGACACGCTTTTCAAAGAAGTTGGTTTTCCCTTGCAAAGAGATAAAGTCCATAAAGCTGAAGGGATTGGTGGAGTTGAAAAGTTTGGGGCAGCCAAGGGCGCTGAGCCAGTGGTCGGCTACAAATTCGATGTATTGCTTCATTAGGTCGGCGTTCATGCCAATGAGTCGAACCGGAAGGCTTTCGGTGATGAATTCTTTTTCGATTTCTACGGCATCGGCGATAATTTCTTGGATGCGTTCTTGGGGAAGTTTATTGACGATGTGTTTGGTGTACAGGTGGCAGGCGAATTCGCAGTGTAGGCCTTCGTCGCGGCTGATGAATTCATTGCTGCTTGCCAATCCGGGCATCAAGCCTTTTTGTTTTAGCCAAAAAATGGCGCAGAAACTACCTGAGAAGAAAATGCCTTCGACGGCGGCAAAAGCAATGAGGCGCTCGGCAAACTTAGGGGATTCGATCCAGCGAAGGGCCCATTCTGCCTTTTTTTGAATGCATGGCATGGTTTCAATGGCTCGGAACAGGGACTTTTTTTCGGTGGCGTCGGTAACATACGTGTCTATGAGCAAAGAATACATTTCGGAATGGATATTCTCCATCATAATTTGGAAGCCATAGAACATTTTGGCTTCGGTGTATTGCACTTCGCGGACAAAATTTTCGGCCAGGTTTTCATTTACAATGCCATCGGAAGCGGCGAAAAAGGCCAGAACATATTTCAGGAAATGCTTTTCATCGGCGGTCATTTTGGCCCAATCGCTTTTGTCTTGGGCCAGATCCACTTCCTCGGCCCTCCAAAATAACGATTGCTGTTTTTTATACAATTGCCAAATGTCGTTGTGCTCAATAGGAAATAAAACGAAGCGGTCCGGGTTTTCCTCTAAGATGGGTTCATCAATGACCAATTTGGTTTTCAGGGCTTCCTCAACCGAAGCTGCATTTTTGATTTGAAAGGTGGTTTCCGACATAAATAAAGAAGAGTTTTTAGGGTATGGGGTTCTTTTGGTTTGGTTTGTTGCCGCCCAATGCCTGATTTCTTTCCGCATTAGAACAAGACAAATTTTCAATAAAAAATCATGTTCAGCATCATAAAAACCGCCTCAATTATTCACATTTTACCAATGTTTTCAACAATTTTTTCTGCCCTGATTCCCCTTGAAATTCTTAACATTGGCTCTATACCTTTGCATCAAAGGATTGCATCAGAAATCAACATCCAATTGTGAAATCCTTTGTTAAAAAAGGAATGCAGAAGTTTTGAAGTTTGGATTTTTTTTGGTAAGAAAACAACAGCCGGCATTTTTTTCTTAACATAGCCGATAAAATCCGGCTTTTCCTATTCCATGTTCGCTCTACAATAAGGAATTGCTAATTTTTTAATGACCAATCGCCAAGATGCAGTTTAGACATTTAATATTAATCCGAATTGGCCCGATGCCATTCGGCGGCCAACTTCAATTTTTCGAACCAAGCCTCTCCATAGGCTCGAATCAGGGCGGCACGGCAAAACGCGTAAACTGCTATTTTATTTTTGGCCCCGCAGCTGCATGCCGGACTGCAAATTTTCCAGCGTTCGTAATTTACCGCTTCAAACTGGGGGTATTTTTGAACACGAATGGGATACAAATGGCAACTTAAGGGTTTTTGAAATGAAACAGCCCCCGCAATCCAGGCTTTTTCAATTCCACACCTAGCCAGCCCATTTTCAAAAACAGTGTAAGCGCAGTGCTTGCCTTCCACCAAAGGGGTAACCGCTTCGCCGTCAATGGGGTCGGCCACCCAAACTCCTTGTTCTTCAATTGCTTTTACTCCGCTTTTGGGCAAAAAGGCCTTTACTTCAGGCCAAATATTGGCAAGGATTTCTTTTTCTGAATCGGCTAGTGGTGCACCTGTATCTCCCTCAACACAGCATGCTCCTTTGCACTTACTTAAATCGCAGGCAAAGTATTGATCTAATACGTCCAGCGAAACAACTTTTCCATCAATTTCAATCATGCAGCGATTCTATACTCCAAAGGTAGTCGGGAATTGGTAATTTTGAGCCAAACTATTGGATATGCAACGCATTCTTACCGGCATTCAAAGCACCAATCAACCGCATTTGGGAAATATTTTGGGGGCCATCCAGCCTATGATTCTGTTGAGCCAATCCCCTGAAATGGAGTCTTTTGCTTTTATTGCCGATTTGCATGCCCTTACCACGGTAAAAGAAGGTCAAGACCGCCGGCACAAGGCTCGGCAAGTGGCAGCCACATGGATTGCCTGTGGCTTTGATGTGGAAAAAAATCGTTTGTATTGCCAATCTGATTTGCCCGAGGTTACCGAGTTGACCTGGTACTTAAATTGCTTTACTCCTTTTCCGATGCTGGCCAATGCCCATTCATTTAAAGACAAGTCCAACCGTTTAAGCGATGTAAATGCCGGTCTTTTTACCTACCCTGTTTTAATGGCTGCGGATATTTTAGGCTACGATGCACATTTGGTTCCGGTAGGAAAAGACCAACTTCAACACCTGGAAATGACCCGAGATATTGCCCACAGCATAAACCACAGGTATGGGAATGTTTTGGTGGTTCCCGAGCCAAAAGTGGCCGAAGAAACCATGTTGATTCCCGGTACCGATGGTCAAAAAATGAGCAAGAGTTACGGGAATTTTATTGACATCTTTCTTCCTGAAAAGGAACTAAAAAAGGTTGTTATGGGAATTTTGACCGATTCTACCCCCCTTGAATCGCCCAAAGATGCCGAATCATGCGTTGTTTATCAACTGTTCAGATGCGTTGGAAGTCCGGAACAAGCCTTGCAAATGCGGAATAATTTGCAAGCGGGCGGCTATGGTTACGGTCATGCCAAATCAGAATTGCTGGGAGCTCTACTGCACCATTTTTCGCAGGCCAGAACCATTTACTGCGAATTGATGCAAGACCCTTCGGAACTGGAGCGAATTCTGGCGAAAGGTGCCGAACGCACGCGCCCCATTCTGCAGGAAACCCTGCAACGGGTACGGAATGCCCTGGGATTTTCGATTTCCTGATTTTCCACCCTACCTTTGAAACCTCTTACGCCTTCTTTTTGTTCCTTTGTTTGAATTGTTTCTGCATGTCTATCCAAGTTCAATCCATTACCAAAACCTACGGCAGTCAAAAGGCGCTTGATAAGGTGAGTTTTTCCATTCAACAGGGCGAAATTGTGGGTTTTTTAGGGCCAAATGGCGCGGGAAAGAGCACCATGATGAAAATTTTAACGGGATATATTCCCTCAGATGCCGGTTCGGCCAAAGTGGCCGGATATAATATTCAATTTCATCCCTTGGAGGTTAAACGTAGGGTAGGGTATCTTCCTGAATCCAACCCCTTGTATCCGGATATGTATGTTAAAGAGTTTCTTCGATTTGTTGGCCGTTTGCACGGAATTTCAGGAAGGACTCTTTCAAACCGCGTGGCCGAAATGATTGAAATTACAGGATTGGGTTTGGAACAACACAAACGTGCCGGCACCCTGTCTAAGGGCTACAAGCAACGGTTGGGGCTGGCTGCCGCCTTGATCCATGACCCGGAAGTGGTAGTTTTAGATGAACCCACCAGCGGGTTTGACCCCAATCAATTGGTCGAAATTCGAAATTTGATTCGAAGTTTGGCCGGAAAAAAAACAGTGCTGCTCTCCTCGCACATTTTGCAAGAGGTTCAAGCCGTGTGCCAACGAGTTTTAATTTTAGACAAAGGGCAATTGGTGGAAGATTCACCCATCGATGCTCTTGCCTCCGGAACAAGCGGAGCCTTTGTTTGGCTGGCCGAATTCGAGGAAGAACTGACTCAAAAGCAATTGATTGCTATTCCGGGAATTAAGCGGGTTCAGCCCCTCGACAAAAAACGCTGGCACCTGCTTTCTGAAACCGACAAAGGAATGGCCATGACCATTTCCCGCTGGGCTATTGAACATGGAATTACCCTCAACGGCATCCAAAAAGAATCCCGAAGCCTGGAAGAAGTGTTTCGAGAAAAAACAAACAATTGATTGGCATGAGCAACCCCAAGTATTCCATCATGACTCCCGTTCTGTTATTGATGCTTTTGGTGGCATTAATTCCCATTTTTTTTGTGGTTTTTGCCGGATTTGGATCGGCTTTTGGCCTATTAAATAGGGCTGCTTCCGAGGGAAAAGCAAACATAAAAACCCTAACGCCCCATTCGGCCTTAAAGCAAAACGACAGGGGCAACCACCTAATCCTGAAACTGGGTTTGATGGACAAAACCCTATTGAATCCAATTGACAGCCTGGCCTATTCAACTGAATTTGTCTTGGCACAAGGTCGGGGAACTTGGTTGGTTTTAAGGGAGCTCAACCAGAAACCCAGCTTTTTGACAGCCGGCGATGTTCAGGCCTACCGGCAAATTCGACTTCAATTGGGGGTGCCCGAAACCCTAACGCTTCTGCCACTTGCCGAACCCTGATATTAAGGTTTTAAATATTGGTTAAGGTACCTGGTGATTTTTTCCATTAAATGCACACGGTCTTTGCCAACCACATTGTGAGCATGATTCGGGTACAAAAAGAAATCCACAGGAATGGAATTGTCCACACATGCTTTTATAAATTTCATGGAATGCTGAGGAACCACCACATCGTCTTGGTCGCCGTGCACAATCAACAAGGGGGCTTTCAGGTTTTTTGCCCTTGAAGGAAGGTGGCTAAGGGCATAACCTTCCGGATTTTCCTGAGGTTGATCCATGTACCTTTCTCCATACATCACTTCGTACAAGCTCCAATCCATCACAGGCCCTCCGGCTACTCCCACCGCGAAATCCGAAGGATTTCTTGTAAGCAGGTTGGTTGTCATAAAGCCTCCAAAACTCCAACCATGCACTCCAATGCGGGATTTGTCCACGTAGGGAAGCGATTTTAGATAACTCAGCCCTTGCAGTTGGTCGGCAGCTTCTACCTCTCCCAATTGCCGGTGAATCACCTCTTCAAAGATTTTTCCGCGGTTTGCCGAGCCGCGGTTGTCAAGGGTGAACACCAAGTAGCCCTGCTGTGCCATAAAATAATCCCAAAGCCGGGCCCCCCAAAGCCAGGATCGGGTTATCATTTGTGCATGCGGTCCCCCATATACATAAATAAGGACAGGGTATTTTTTTAAGGGGTCGAATTGGGCGGGATAAATGATGCGGGCATTTACAGCGGTGTATCCGTCGGCAGCGGTCAGGGTTATTTGTTCTGCATTGGGCAGAATTATCCCCTGCTCGGAATAGGGATTGGGGGCATCGAGCAGGCCTTTTCGTCCTTCCGAAGTTGCCCAGTCTATGCGGTTGGGCAACAGCGGATTAGACAATTTGTCAATCCATGCCGAACCCGTTTGATTGGGAATAATGCTATGAACACCATCGCCTTTGGTAAGCAGTCGGTAATTTCCCGTATTTAATTGAATGGCATAAGATTGCCTGTCCAATCCGTTGTTTTCGGCCCGGGTAATCCAAACCTCATCGCCAAAAATACCATGCAAATCGGTAATGGGAAAGGGCCCTGTACTCAGTTGCCGGATAAGATTTCCATCGGTTGAATACAAATAGGCATGGTCGTATCCGTCGCGTTCGCTGCGCCAGATAAACTGCGAAGGGTTGCCCGGAAGGAAGCTGAGCCCATGTTCCGGCTCAACCCAGCGTGGATCGGTTTCATGAAACAATACGGCTTCCGGTTCTCCGTCGGAAACCCTATACCTGCATAATTTCAAGCTGTCTTGCCCCCGGTTTAACAAACCAACATACATGGTTTTCGAATCGGGCGACCAAGTTACGGCGGTTAAATACTGTTCTTTTGGTCCCTCAATATTAAGGGTTTCAATGCGCCCCGCATCCAGGTGCAGCACCTGTATGCTAACCTCTTCGCTTTTCATTCCGGCCATGGGGTAGCGAACCGGGCGGTGGCCGGCAATGCGCGGACCGCTTTCCACCAACGGATATTCCGTAACCATGCTTTCGTCTTTTCTGTACCAGGCAAGGGCCGAGCCGTCGGGCGACCAAAACAGGCCGTCGGCAATTCCAAATTCCTGACGGTGCACATACCCCGAACCATTCACAATACCGGGTTTTTCGACCTTGGTTATGGCCCGCACCACTCCGTTTTTTTCGGCCAACCACACATTTTGCCCAAGGGTAAAGGCTGTTTTTCCGCTGGAAAGATGTGGGTGGATGTTTTCAGCACCCTCAGGCAGGGTGTAGTCCATCCATAGCTTGCGGCTGCTCAGTTCAATTTGAATCAGGCGCAATCCTTGTTGAAGATGAAGCAAATCGGGGTTTACCCATGAATATGAATAGGGAAACCCCTTTAAACTGTCGCCCAAAATTTCGTTTAATTGCTTCAAACCAAAAAGTTCGCTGCGATTTCCATCGGGTTCAATTTGCTGAATGCCGCTAACATCCCAACAGGTGGGGGTGTTGGCATCTTTCCATTGAATGTTCATTAAATCTTTGGGTCTAAATTGCCGCCATTGGCCCAGAGTGGCTTGTTCTAAACTCAATTGGGCTTGAGCAACGATGGGCAGCAGACATATTGCAAAAAGCAAAGTGCGTGATCTCATGCGCGGGGTTGATTTTAACTTAGAATAAACATCAGGATTGTTCAAAGGTAATAATACCCATGATTTTCAATAATTACGCACTCTTTGAAATTGGGGCAGTCTGTTTAACCGACTTATTTGATAAACTTAGCGATGGTGCAAGCCTTCTGCCTGGCAGCAGGCAGGCAAAGCCTCAAAGGCTTTGGGGTCTGCGGCAACAGTATCGGCCCGGTAGCCCAAACCGGAAATTTTTTGCCGGATGAATTCGGGGCTTTGTTTTTTGGGTTTATATACCAAGGTTAAAACCTTTGTGTCCAGATTAAGGTTTACCGATTTTATTCCCCGAAGGTAGCCCAATTCGGTTTCCAGCCGGTTTTTGCACATTTCACAAATGGCCGAGGTTTCTATGTGCAGGGTGGCTGTGGCCGATTGAGCTTGAGCCCCATTGAAAAGGAGGGTTAAAAAACAACCCAAAATCAATACATGGTTGAATCGAAAAGGGTTGAATGGAGCTATTCCTGGCTGTTGGTCCATTATTTACGGTTGCTTTTCAAAGATAATGGTTTTTCCTACCTTTATGGCATAATAATAACCCTTACCAAAATGAAAACCATTTTAAGCTTAGTGTTTGCTGCCTCTTTCGGTTTCGCTGTTCAGGCTCAACAAGCCAATACCGTTCCAACCTCTATCGATTCAAAGCCGGCCAAAGCTTGTTGCTCCAAAGGTTCCACTGCCGGTTGCCAGTCGGCTGCTGCAAAAAGCCAAACGGCCGCCACTCCGGTTCCTGCCCAAGACGCTAAAGCATGCTGCGGCAAAGACCACGCAGGGGCTTCTTGCGAAGCCAAAGGAAAAGCGAAAGCAAAAGCCCGCAAAGAAGACAACTAACCTTGGCTCTTAGGGTAAAATCTTACCCAAGGGTCTAAGAGGTTTTTGAAAACTTTCGAAAGGCGTTGATTTTTCAACGCCTTTTCTTTCTAAAATCCCCTTACAAACATGCAATACAACATAGAAGAGGTCTTTCATTCCACAGAAGTTAAGGGATACACCTTTCTTCAGTGGTTGATGTTGTGCAAAAAGGGAAAGGTTGATCAGGCTCGTACAAAGGAAGAACAACAGCGCCAAATCGATGAGTTTGTTCGCAACAATGTGCAGATTCGGCCAAAAAAAGCGAAGAATAGTAAAAATACAAAGGTGCAGTCAGCAAAGGAGTTTACAGAAACCGAACAGGTTCAAAAAAAGGGGCCCCTCGTTTCAGAAACCCTTGCTTCTGTTTACATAAAGCAAAAAAAAATCCATCTGGCCCTGTCGGTTTTCCGGCAATTGGGTTTGGAAAATCCTGAAAAAAGCACGTACTTTGCAGACCTTATTGCGAAGGCAACGCAAGAAGCAAATCACATTTAATTCCATAGGCATGGACATCGTAATGACTTTAGTAATATTGTTGGTAGCCGTTTTGTTGATTTTGGTAATTCTAATTCAAAACTCGAAGGGCGGGGGTATTTCCTCCAACATCGGGGTTTCCAACCAATTGTTTGGTGCTCGGAAAGAAACCGAATTGATAGAAAAACGGACATGGCAGCTGATGGGATTGCTTGCCGTATTATGTGTTAGCAGTGGTTTTTTCTTTAGCTACGAGGTGCAGACGGAGGCTCCACAGGCCCGCAAGCCATTAACTACGCTTGAAAATCAAATGCCGGCGATGCCTGCACCCGAGTCGCCCGCTGTTCCCGGAGCTCAACCGCAATAGGGAAGATTTTTCTCCCAAATTCCTCCCATTTTTAGTGTTGGGGCGCCAATTCCCGCTTTCGGCTGTAGGTGCCTCGCCGCTGCCTAAGGGCCATGCGTCTGCGGTGGCTCCCAAGGTCGCCTCCTCGCCGCCGGCCCTTGCAGGCAGCGTCCTCGCCCCCTGCCGCCTCAATCGGGGGCGCGGGCCCCGTTCAAGTAAAATACCGCTGAGCAATGAAAGCGCGGAAACATTTTGCCCCTACATTAAATTTCGTTTTCCAAAAAAAGCATAGGCATAGTCCATAGAATAATGAATAGGGCTTGCTACTTTTATGGCATGAAACACCTTTTGCTCTTTTTTGCCACCCTATTGAGTTCGTGCTTGACCTGCACAGCACAAGAAAACCAACCCGATGTTGACGAAGAACGGGGAGAACGCGTAGAAGTGCCGGCCGATTTAAGTCGCTTTGAACGCAAAACCCCTTCTGCCCTGCGCCTCGCATTTTACAACCTTGAAAACCTGTTTGATACCCAAGACGACACCTTAATCAACGACGAAGAGTTTGTTTCGGGCGGTATGAAGGGTTGGTCAGAAACCCGGTTCCGCCATAAAATTAACAACCATGCCAAAACCCTGATTGCATTAGGGGGCTGGGAGGCACCCGCCATCATCGGTTTTTGCGAAGTGGAAAACCGCGAAGTCATTCACAGGCTAATCACCGAAACATCCTTGAAAGACATCAATTATCAGATAATTCACGAAAATAGCCCCGACCGGCGGGGCATTGATGTTTGCTTGATTTACAGGCCCGACAAAATAAAAATAGTAAACCACCATTATGGTCGCGTTTCCATGCCCCAAGAGCCTGAATTACGAACCCGCGATTTTTTATACATGAAGGGCGTTGTTTTTGAAAAAGACACCATTCATGTTTTTTACAACCACTGGCCTTCACGCATGGGGGGACAGCAGTCTTCAGAACCCAAACGGCTTTTTGTGGCTCAGCTGATTCGAAACATGTGCGACAGCCTGTTGAAAGACAATCCCAACGCAAACATCTTGATTTCCGGCGATTTAAACGACGAACCCGGAGATAAAAGCGTGGCGGAAGTGTTAAAGGGGAAACCGAGCAACGCCAATTTGAATCCCGGCGATTTTGTCAATTTAATGTACGAGGCCTGGGAAAAAGGAGTGGGTACCGAAAAATACCAAAACCATTGGGGAATGTTGGATCAGTGGCTGGTGAGCGGTGCCTTGTTCAAAAGAGAAAAAGGCTTGGTGGTAGATGGAGGAACCGCCGGAATATTCAATGCACCCTGGTTGATAGAAAAAGACGAACGGTATTTGGGGGAAAAGCCCTACCGAACTTTTAGTGGCCCCAAGTATTTGGGGGGACACAGCGACCACTTTCCTGTTTACATTGATTTGGTTCGTACCAAGTAGCCCGAATCTATCCGAAAATTTGATACCTTTGCCCGCTCAATGTAACGGGCCCTTAGCTCAGTTGGTTAGAGCATCTGACTCATAATCAGAGGGTCGTTGGTTCAAGCCCAACAGGGCCCACTAGTAAATACAAGGGTTGCAGCTATGCAACCCTTTTTGGTTTTTGCCTTTGTAACACATTTGTAACACAAAAAAGGTGTTAAGGTGGTCTAGCCAAGCCCACTTTTTTAAGGTCAGAACTGCGTATGGGTTAAGGGGGAAACAAACTAAATCAAGGGTTCGCAGGACATTAAAGGGTGAAGAGCGTTAGCCCCAACCATTGATAAGTTTGATACCTTTGAAAAGTCAAGGGTAAGTAATCCTTGGCGGTTTGGGAGTATCCCTTTATTGATATAAAACCAATTTTAGTTTGCAAACATATTAAATGGGGCAGCTATGTATTTGATAGACAAAGAAAAAAATAGAATATCAAGGTTAAGGTCGATGACTTTTTCCGAACTGAAATTTAAGGAAAGAGAGCATTTGCAGGAATGGATAGCCAATAATCCCAATTCACTTGGTGAAGAATTGTTGATTATTCAAAAGGAGTTCAGCGGATTTAGTGAAACCAACGAAAGGTTAGACTTGCTTGCCTTAGATAAATTGGGCAACTTAGTCATCATCGAAAACAAACTTGATGATTCGGGTAGGGATGTAACTTGGCAAGTTATCAAGTACGCTTCCTATTGTGCAAGCCTTACAAAACAAGACATCATAAAAATTTACCAAGATTTCTTAGGAACAAATGCCAAAGCAGAGGAGCAGTTATCGGATTTTTTCGACAATAGGGATATTTCAGAAATTGCACTGAACCAAGGCTTGAACACACAACGGTTAATTTTAGTGGCCGCCAATTTTAGAAAAGAGGTAACATCATCCGTTTTGTGGTTGATGAACTTCAAAATTAGGTTGCAGTGTTTCAAAGTTTCCCCGTTTGCACTCGGGGAGCAATTGTTTTTAAATGTTGAACAAATTCTACCAACCAAAGACACCGAAGACTTTGCCATAAGTTTGGCAACCAAGGCGCAAGAAGAAGTAGAAGTACAAGAATCCTTAAAAAACCGACACCAAGTGCGGTTGAAATTTTGGGAGCAATTTATAGCGGCAAGCAATCAAGTCAATCCGCTCTTTGTAGGCAGCTCGCCATCAAAAGAAAGTTGGATTGGGAAAGGAATGGGAATGACAGGAGTAAACCTTAATTTATCGGTCAGCAATGCCAATTGTAGGGCTGAGATTTTTTTTAATCGTGGGAGCCAAGACGAAAACAAAGAACTATTCGACTTCATACTTAAAATGAAAGACAAAATTGAAAGCGATTTTGATGGTCCTTTGATATGGGAGCGGATGGATGAAAAAATTACCTGCCGCATCAAATTACAATTGGATGGGGTAAGTTACTTTAACAATGAAGATTGGGAGAAAATGAACACCTTCCTCATTGAAAGCTCCTTTAAAATGGAAAAGGCCTTTAGGGAACCGATAAAGAAGTTAAATGCTTTTTTGAAAAACAGATGACATTTTGTTTTAATGGCGATTAGGGTTAAAAAAATGGTTCATGCATAATGATAATTCAAGATGGCAACCTCTAGCGACTTATGGAAAAAACTAAACAACCAACCAAACTAGTAAAATCAAAACAGCGGGTTGCTGCCCACGGCGAAGTCTTTACCAACGAGCGTGAAGTAATTGCTATGCTTGATTTGGTGAAGCACGAAACGGAACGTATTGATTCTCGATTTTTGGAACCTGCATGTGGGAATGGTAATTTTTTGGCCGAAATACTCAAAAGAAAATTAGACGTTGTTAACCAGCGCTATTCAAAGAGCCAAGTGGAATGGGAAAGATATGCTGTTATAGCAGTTTCCAGTATTTATGGTGTTGATATTCTTGAAGATAACACGTACGAATGCCAAGAGAGATTATTCAATCTATTTAATGGCTTGTATGCGGAGAGATTCAAAGATAAATGCAAAGAAGAATGCAAAAATAGTGTACGATTTTTACTGAAGTGCAATATCCTTTGGGGGGATGCCCTCAATCTAAAAAACCCTGCAACAAATCAGCCTATCGTTTTCTCCGAATGGAGTGCAGTAAATGGTTTTATGATTAAGCGAAGGGATTTTGAATTGGATATGCTAATGAGAGCAACCTCCTCAATGCCGGAAACTTTATTCAGTGATTTGGGTGATGAAGCATTCATACCCACCGCTATCCAAGAATTCCCGTTGATTCACTTCCTTAAACTTGGAGCCAATGGTACAAACGAACTATAACCCCGACGTACTCACCTGTCTTGCCAACCTAAGCAATGACGAAGTGTTTACACCCCCCAATTTGGTGAACGATATTCTGGACTTGCTGCCTGTTGAATTGTGGAGCAACCCTGACGCCAAATTTTTAGACCCCGTTTCAAAAAGCGGCGTGTTTTTGCGTGAAATGGCTAAGCGACTGATGAAAGGCTTAGAAAATCAAATCCCCGAAAAACAAAAACGCATCAACCATATTTTTAGCCAACAATTATATGGCATTGCTATTACTGAACTCACCAGTTTACTCAGCCGCAGGAGCGTGTATTGCTCCAAAACAGCTAATGGGAAATACTCCATTTGCGAAACCTTTAATGATGAGCAAGGTAATATCCTTTTTGAGCGAATGCAACATACGTGGCAAGGCGGTAAATGTACCTATTGCGGAGCAAGCCAAGAAGTGTACGACCGAGAAGATGCATTGGAAACCTATGCTTACAATTTCATTCACACAAATAAACCTGAAAAAATATTCAATATGAAGTTTGACGTTATCGTTGGAAATCCACCATATCAAATGAGTGATGGTGGGGCACAAGCTAGTGCAATACCCTTATATCATAAATTTATACAACAAGCCAAAAAACTAAATCCTAAATATCTATTAATGATTACACCCAGTAGGTGGTTTGCAGGTGGTCGAGGACTTGATGAATTTAGAGATGAAATGCTAAACGATAAAAGAATAAGACAAATTCACGATTTTATTCGTGCTGATGATGTTTTTCCGGGTGTTGAAATAAAAGGCGGAGTATCTTATTTTTTGTGGGATAGGGATAACACTGGTATGTGTGAGGTTTATTCTTATGATGAAGGCAAATTAGCGTCAAAAGACAACCGCCCTTTACTTGAAAAGGGAGGTGATACATTTATTAGGTATAATGAACCAATACCTATTCTTAGGAAGGTATTATCATTAGGCGAACCAAGTTTTAGTGATTTGGTTAGTTCACAAAAGCCATTTGGTTTACGTGGTTTTTTTATTGATTTTAAAAATAAACCATTTGAAAAATCCATTAAACTCTTCGCTAATCAGAAAATTGGCTATGTCTCATTAGACCAAGTCCCTACAAAGCAAGAATGGATAGAGAAATATAAGATATTTTTACCAAGAAATTCAGGTATAGGAAGTATGAAAAAAGATTGGCTAAAACCAGTAATTGCAGAACCTAATACTTGTTGCACGGAAACTTACATTGTAATTGGACCATTTGAAAATGAGTTTTTCACTAAGAATGTATTTTCTTACATGCAGACAAAATTTTTTCATCTTCTATTGTCTTTAAAAAAAGTAAGCCAAGGTCTTAGTAATAAAGTTTTCTCATTTATTCCAATCCAAGACTTTTCTGAACCTTGGACAGACGAAAAACTCTACAATAAATATGGCTTAACAGAAGATGAGATTGCTTATATTGAAGAAATGATTCGCCCTATGGATGTGGCTAAAAATGATAGAGAAAATGAATAAAAATGAAATTTTTCCATCCCGACTGTTCGTCAATCCTGCTTTTTTAACTTAAGGTTTGATGGATCTATCTATACTTAATGACTTGGTCAAAATCCAATTAGATGTAACGATGACTGAATTTTCCAACATACTGATTTACCAGACACAAGACGGCAGCACAAAAATTCAGGTGCAGCTTACCGATAATACCGTTTGGCTAACGCAGCCCGGTATGATGGAGTTGTTTCAATCGTCTAAATCCAATATCAGTGAGCACATAAAGCACATTTTTGCAGAAGGCGAATTACAGAAAGACTCAGTTGTTCGGAAATTCCGAACAACTGCCGCTGATGGTAAAAACTATACCATCAATTATTATAATCTAGACGTCATCATATCCGTAGGTTATCGAGTAAAATCCTTACGGGGCACTCAGTTCCGAATATGGGCAACCGAGCGTTTGAGGGAGTACCTGATTAAAGGATTTACGATGAATGATGACCTGCTAAAACAGGGCGGGGGCTACTTTGACGAATTACTCGACCGAATTAGAGACATTCGGTCATCAGAAAAGGTCTTTTACCGCAAGGTACTCGATATCTATGCCACCAGCGTAGATTATGATGCAAAGGCAAATATCACACAACAATTCTTTCAAACAGTTCAAAACAAGTTGCATTGGGCTACACATGGGCATACCGCAGCCGAGCTTATCTTTCAGCGTGCCAACGCCGGGCTACCATTCATGGGGCTAACAGCATTTAAAGGAAAAAAGCCCACTAAACAGGAAATAGGGGTGGCCAAAAACTATTTAACAGCAGAAGAATTATCGGTGTTGAACCGTTTGGTTTCAGCCTATTTGGATATTGCAGAAATCAGCGCCTTGCAACGCAAACCCATGTACATGAAAGACTGGATAGAGGTGCTTGACGGTTTCATCAAAATGAGCAGACAAGATGTGCTCACCCACGCAGGTAGCATCTCCGCAGACATAGCCCAACAAAAAGCATTGGCAGAATATGAAAGCTACAAGCGCAAGGCAGCCGATGAATTGACAGAAGTAGAGAAACAGTTCATCGCAAGTATAGAGCAAGCCGAAAGGCAGGTAAAAAAATTGAAAAAGAAATGAATAGAAAAGAGTTCTTTCCTCCTCGGCCGTCCGCCAATCCAACCATTTACGCCTATGAGTTGCCTGACATACCTTATAAAAAAGGTTTATTGAAAATTGGCCAAACCCATCGAAAAGGAGCTGTTCGCATAGATGAGCAAACAAAAACGGCAGGGATTCAATACAAAATAGTTTTTGAAGAATCAGCCATGAAAAAAGATGGTAGCTCTTTTGGGGATACAGATGTTCGACTTTATTTGAAGCAAATGGGATTTAAAAACCCCGAAGGAGAATGGATGCGCTGCACGGTGAAGGATTTGCAAAAAGCAATCTGGGAAATCAAAACAGGCATACGTACCGAGGCCAACCGAACGCTTAGTTTTGGAATGCGGCCGGAGCAAGAAGAAGCTGTAAATAAATCCATTACCTATTTCAAAAGCTTCAAAAAAGAAAACACAGATAAAACGCCCCACTTTCTTTGGAACGCCAAAATGCGTTTTGGAAAAACCTTTGCCAGTTACCAATTGGCTAAAAAAATGGGTTGGACAAAAATCTTGGTGCTTACGTTTAAACCAGCCGTTCAAAGTGCTTGGGACGAAGATTTGATGTCCCACGTTGATTTTGAAGGCTGGCAGTTCATCTCCCGCAATGGTTTATCCTTTGAAGATGCTGACTTAAAAAAACCAATTGTTTGTTTTGGTTCGTTTCAGGATTATTTAGGCAAAAACACCAGTACAGGCGGTATCAAAACCAAAAACGAATGGGTACACGCCACCCATTGGGATTGTGTAATTTTTGACGAATACCATTACGGAGCTTGGCGGGAAAACGCCAAAGAACTATTTGAAGCAGAAGGTAAAAAAGAATTGGAATTTGGCGAGGGTGAAGGCATCAAATACTTTGATGAAGAGGTTATGCCCATCACCACCAATCACTACTTGTACTTGTCAGGTACACCATTCCGAGCAATTGCATCAGGCGAATTTATCGAGGAACAAATTTTTAACTGGACATATTCAGACGAGCAAAGAGCCAAAGCCGACTGGGATGAAAGCAAAGGAAACAATCCTTATGCTTCCTTGCCCCGAATGGTAATGATGACGTATCAGTTACCCGATTCCATTAGCCAAATTGCAGAATTAGGAGAGTTTGATGGCTTTGATTTGAATGTATTTTTTTCGGCAGCAGGCGAGGGCTCAAAAGCACGCTTCAAATACGAAGATGAAGTACAAAAATGGTTGGACTTGATTCGGGGTTCATTCAGCGAAACCACCGTTGACAATCTGAAAATGGGAGCCAAAAAACCACCACTTCCATTTTCACACGCTCCATTGCTCAACGTCTTGAATCATACTTTTTGGTTTTTACCTTCGGTAGCCGCTTGTCAAGCAATGGCCAATTTATTGAAGAAAAGACAGAATAAATTTTACCACGATTATACTGTTGTGGTTGCCGCAGGAACACAAGCAGGTATTGGTGTACATGCCTTACCTCGTGTTTTAGATGCAATGACTGACAATCCTTTGGAATCTAAAACGATAACCCTTTCTTGTGGCAAACTTACCACAGGCGTTTCGGTAAAACCGTGGACAGGTATTTTTATGTTGCGCAATTCATCCAGTCCAGAAACCTATTTTCAAGCAGCGTTTAGAGTGCAAACGCCTTGGGTAATTAAAAACCCTGACAGCAAATCACCGAACAAAGAAGAAATTTTGAAAGAAGAATGTTATGTGTTCGACTTTGCCCCAAACAGAGCCTTACGACAAATCGCCGACTATGCTTGCCGACTGAATGTAAACGAATCGAATCCTGAAAAGAACGTAGAAGATTTTATCAACTTTTTGCCTGTGTTGGCTTATGACGGCAGTTCGATGAAACAAGTAGATGCAGCTGGCATTTTAGATATTGCAATGAGTGGCACCACCGCCACACTTTTAGCCAGACGTTGGGAAAGTGCTTTGCTCGTAAATGTGGACAACAATACGCTTGCCCGACTGATGGCAAACGCAGAAGCGATGAAAGCCTTAATGAACATTGAAGGCTTCAGAAACTTAAATCAAGACATCGAGACTATCATCAACAAATCAGAGAGCGTTAAGAAAGCGAAGAAGGAAGCCAACGACCGAGAACTGACCAAGAAAGAGAAAAAGGAACTTTCAGAAGAAGAAAAGGAGTACAAAAGCCTGAGAAAACAAATCCAGGAAAAGCTCATCAAGTTTGCGACACGCGTTCCTGTGTTTATGTACCTGACGGACTACCGAGAGAGAAGTCTAACAGACGTAATCACTCAATTGGAACCAGGACTTTTCAAAAAGGTAACAGGCTTAAGCGTAAAGGACTTTGAGTTATTGGTAAGTCTTGGCGTATTCAACTCCGCCTTAATGAATCAGGCAGTTTTCAATTTCAAACGCTACGAAGATGCAAGTTTAGAATATGTTGGTATTAACAAACACAAAGACCAAGAGGTTGGCCTTTACGATACCGTATTGAGTAGAAATGATTATGAAACATATAAGAATGAACCTTAACCTTCCGGGACAGTCTCGTGATACTTGATACTAAAAAGGCATTTCGTCAAACCCTTCGCCCCGCTTTTTTTCTTAACAATAAATTTTCAAAGGTTTCATGAATATTCACTCTTGCCTGCTTACATTTGCTTATGTTGCTAAGAATCAGTCTTTCTCTATTGGTCTTCTGCCAGCTTTCTTTGGGCTTGTTGGCACAAGGGGTGGTCATTAGCCGCATCAATACTCAGCCCGACAGCAGTGCAATCCTGGATTTGGTGGACTCAACCCGTGGATTTTTGCCTCCCCGCTTAACCACTCAACAAAGAACGGCAATCCTAAACCCTGCTTTAGGCCTGACCATATTTAATACAGATATCCGTTGCCTGGAATTTTACCGCGGCCCCATTGATGGATGGTATTCGCCATGCCCTGTTTTGCCTCAAATCTCGACCGATTCTGTAAACTTGGTGTTTGGAACCATTGCTACAGGGCATGCCAACCTTATTCAAATGGGAAACCAACCCATTGTTTCTCAGGGCATTTGCTGGAGCACACAGGCAAACCCCAGCATCTTGACCGATACTGCCGGAGTAAGTCCCGGCATTGGCTCCTTTCAGGTAAGCATGAAAAACTTAAACTTCAATACCTTATACCATTACCGTGCTTTTGTGGAAACCATTAACGGAATTGTGTACGGTGCCATTGATACCTTTAGAACTAGCCCCGGCTTCGTTGTGCAGTTTACTTCGGTTGGAAATCACCAATGGCAGGTGCCTCAAGGGCTGAATGCC
>Ga0214917_10001125_pt1 | contig 34912 bp, 27 predicted proteins | sample LL_1208_BB_MetaG_FD_177983 | JGI IMG/M metagenome (GOLD analysis project Ga0214917, IMG submission 177983) | Freshwater microbial communities from Lake Lanier, Atlanta, Georgia, United States - LL_1208_BB | ecosystem: Environmental > Aquatic > Freshwater > Lake | place: USA: Georgia | collected... | reverse complement strand
GCGAGCATTCAGGCGGTTTACATCGAAAAAAAATAGGCAATCTCTATTTAACCCGCAACCGGATGGTGTCAAACAACACCTTCACAGACCCAGGCATATCTCCGTAGCGGTCTTCCAGTTCATCACACAAATCATCCAATTGAAACGGAAATTCCACGTCGACAATCCGGCGATACATGGCCAACCGTTCCCTAGGATCGACAATGTAATCATCCGGAATCAACAGCTGCAAATTGCTTCCTTGAATCCAAGATCGCAGGGTTTTATGAGACTTCCCATGATACCGCCCAACGGCCTCATCTAACATCCGACAATAGAGTTCAAAACCCACAGCCGTCACGTGGCCATGCTGCTGTTTACCCAATAACGTTCCGGCACCCCGAATCTCCAAATCCTTCATCGCGAGCTTATACCCCGACCCCAACGCTGCAAATTCTCGAATCGCATCCAATCGCCTCTGACCCACCTCCGACAGCGTTTCGTGGGACCGATAGAGTAATAACGCAAAGGCCTGAACCGTGGACCGCCCGACCCGCCCCCGCAACTGATGAATTTGTGATAGCCCCAACCGGTCGGCGTCTTCGATAATGATGGTATTTGCAGTCGGGATATCCACTCCATTTTCAATAATTGTGGTACAAACCAACACCTGCAATTGCCCGTTCCAAAACTTCACCATGGTGGATTCCAATGTCCGTTCATCCATTTGGCCATGGGCAACCCCGACTTCAACACCCGGAACCAATTTACGAATCCAGGCCGCTTTAGATGTGATCCCTTTAACTTGGTTAAACAAATAATACACTTGCCCACCACGAGCAATTTCTTTTTGAATCGCCTGAGTCACAATCGCATCGGTCTTAACATGAACCAAGGTCGCCACCGGTTTGCGTGCAACTGGAGCCGTCGAAATCGTTGAAAATCCCTTGGACCCGATCAAGGCCATATATAACGTTCGGGGAATCGGCGTCGCACTAACACTCAACACATCCACGTTGGGTTTAATTTGTTTCAATTTCTCTTTGTGCCCGACACCAAACCGTTGCTCTTCATCCACAATCAACAGCCCCAAGTCCGCAAATTTAACGTCTGTCTGCAATAATCGATGGGTTCCGACAACTACATCGACCAACCCCTTGCCCAATTGATCCAAAATTTTGCGCTGTTCGGCTCGGGTTTTAAATCGAGACAATACCGCAACCCGGTACGGAAATGGCTTAAATCGGTCTGTAAAGGTCCGAAAATGTTGCTCTGCTAAAATCGTGGTAGGCACAACTACGGCTACCTGTTTCCGATTTTCAACAGCCTTAAATGCAGCACGAACCAAGACCTCCGTCTTTCCAAATCCCACATCACCACAGATTAACCGGTCCATCGGACGAGACGATTCCATGTCTCGTTTAATTTCAGCCGTTACCCGACGTTGATCGTCCGTATCAGAATGATGAAACCGTCCCTCCAAATCAACCTGCCAAACGGTATCTTCTTGGAATGAAAATCCGTCCTGCTCTTGTCGCATCTTATGCATCAAATAAACGTCATGCGCCAACATTTCCAATGCCCGCTTGGTCCGAGCTGTCGTTTTTTTCCATTCACCATCGTGGAGCATTAACCTTGGGAACCGTGTCCGCCGCCGAATACCGGGTAACAAGATGAATCTGCTCTAATGGGACATAGAGTTTATCCTCCCCTTTATATTGAACATGGAGATATTCCCCTTCACGTTGACCAACGGTTAATCGAACCAACCCTCGGAATTGCCCGATGCCATAGGTTTCATGAACGACGTAATCACCAGGATAAATATCATCTATCACCGCACCAGCTGGAGTAGAAACGGCCGCGTGATAAAAGGCGTCCTGCTCTTCAACCACTGGCCGTATCGCCGTCATAGATACAGCAGAAATGGACCGCTGCGTCTGAATATTAAAGGAATTTAGTCGCTCTAATACCTCTCCATCATAATCAAATCGGAGAGGGTGACTCTGGTTAACCGGAAACACATCCACAATCCCCCCGCGCACCGAAAACTCTCCCGGCTCCAAGACCATCGGTACGCGAGTGTACCCCGCATCGGCCAGTCGTTCGATCAACATCGAATGATCCACGATTGCCGTCGATCCCCGGTCAATTTCAATCATTCGTGGTACCCTTTTGGAGTCATTGCCACCGCCATCACATCAACGCGCATCGCGCCTTGTTGCTTCAAATATCGCGCCACCTCTTGCACCGTTGCCCCAGACGTCACAATATCATCCACCACCAACACCCTGTCCCCGGGCCGAATAATTCCTGGCGGAACGGAAAACACACCCGCTAGCTCATCCCGCCGAGCCAGAGCCCCCAACCCAAACAACGCCCGCGTTTCCCGTGTCCGAATCATAACCGAATGAAGTCGCGCCCCTAACCCAACGATCAACGGAGTGAATAGAAGTTTCGGCAAATCAAATCCCCGGCGCCTAATACGATCTCGACTACCAGGAATCGGTATAACCCAATTGTAATCGACTGATACGCTCTCAATGCCACGTTGTAGGGCAACGTCACTCAACATCATCGCCGCCTCAATCGAGGGGCCAAACTTTGCCTCATGAATGAGCGACTTCAACGGGCCATCATATACAAAAAAGGCGGTTGTACGATCAATCCCTTCCAACTCAGCTTCGCACCGAGGAGATCCCAAAATCGCCTCACGACAGTGGGCACAAATGAGATCGTGTTGTGGAGACCCACATCCGACACACCGAACCGGAAGAAAATATCGAAGCCACCTTATGAGCCTGTGTTTCATTAGCTGCAATTGCACCTTAATTAAGCCCGAAAATCAATCGAAAATCGATCGGTATTCATTCAGGATAATTTCTGTTCACCCACCATTTAAAGGACAAAATCGGCACGATGTCATATTGGAATGTGCCCACCGATGTCATTGAAGACCCGGACCAACTGACCGAATGGGCCCAAAAGGCGTACGCCGTATCGATTCAAAGCAAACTTACCCCCAAAAAACGATGACAAACGCCAATTCATTATGGGACACTAAGCCCGATCGCCTATTCCAAAAACGGAGTCCCTACCCCAAATGAAATCATCGCATCCCATTCCCATCATCGCTTGCGCGCTTTTTCTGTTCGCGGCGGCATGTCAGAACCAAGCCCCGACGGCAATCGAAACCCAAGAACCCTCCGCTTTAATCGGCCAATGGATTGTATCTGCTGATGACGAAACCGCAACCGCTTCCGTTGAATTTAAAGATGACTATCGTTTTGTAATCACGGTCGATGGCAACGAGGGTATCGAAGCAGAAGGTGCCTATAGCGTCACTGGCAACGAGGTAATTCTGCAAAACGAAGGGGTTACCGCGAGCGGGGACTGCACACTATCCGCAACATACGCATTTACAGTGGATGGCGATACCGTCACATTTGAGCGGATTCAAGACGATTTGTGTGGCGAACGTGTCCGCCTATTCAACAAAACATGGAGTCGAAAATAATGATGTCACTATTGCCCTGGATCGGATTTTGTACATTTGTGTTTGTCATGCTCGCCGTGGACTTGGGTATTTTTCACCGCACTTCCCACGAAGTGAGCATCAAAGAAGCCAGCATTTGGAGCGCCGTTTGGATTGGCCTCGCGATGGCATTTAATACGTTAATTTGGTTGACGATGGGTGCGGACAAAGCCACCGAATTTTTTGCGGGCTATGTTATCGAAAAATCGTTGAGTGTCGATAACATTTTCATATTTGTACTACTTTTTGGCGCATTTAAGGTCGCCAAAGAATACCAACATCGGGTTCTATTTTGGGGGATCATTGGCGCTTTATTAATGAGAGGCCTCTTTATCGCAGGCGGGATCTCGCTACTCCATCTCTTCCATCCCATCATCTACATCTTCGGTGCATTTTTGATCTTCACGGGGATTAAGATGTTGTTTACCGACCAAAAAGAAATCAACTTTGAGCGCCATCTGGCCATGAGAATTGTCCGCAAGTTCTTCAGAGTCACCCCCGACTACGTCGACGGCAAAATGACTGTCATCAAGGACGGGAAACGATATATCACGCCATTATTACTGGTTCTGATTATGGTAGAAGTGACGGATCTTATTTTTGCGGTTGATTCCATTCCGGCTATTCTGGCCATTTCTCATGATCCTTTTATTGTCTTCACATCGAATGTCTTCGCCATTTTAGGCCTACGATCGTTATATTTTGCGCTTGCAGGAGCGGTTCAGCACTTTAAATACTTAAGCCATTCCTTATCAGCCATTTTGATATTTGTTGGGTTTAAGATGCTGGGGTCCGACTTTTATCATGTTCCGACTAGTTTATCATTGCTCATCATCGTCACTATTCTGTTGATTGGCGGATTTGCCAGCTGGATTCATCAACGACGTCACCAATGAACCGCCCTCTCCCCGGGTGGCGGCCCGAATTTAAGGAGCGATTTGTAGTAACCCCTCCCCAACGGGTTGGGCGTATCACCGAACAAAATCGGCACCACTACCAAATTGCAACGGAATCCGGCCCAATAGACGGCGAAATTGCAGGCAAATTGTTATTCAAAAGCAATGCACTATCGCAACTCCCTACAGTTGGGGATTGGGTGGCATACGAGGTCCCACGCCATGAAAAAAAAGGCGTAATTCAGCAAATTTTCCCCCGATTTTCAAAGTTGTCCCGCAAGGTGGTCGGTAAACGCTCTGACGAACAAGTCCTCGTCGCCAATATCGATCAAGTGTTGGTGGTTCAAAGTGCCGATGATACATTCAATGTCCGCAGAATCGAACGGTTTGCGGTAGTGGCTAAAGAATCAGGCGCATCGGTCGCAATTGGGTTGACCAAAGTCGAGTTGGCAACAGATATCGACATGTTCATTGCCGCAATAAGCGATGGGTGTCCGGGAATGCCCATATTCGCATGCAGTTCAGAGCTCGGCATCGGGCTTGATCCCATTCGATCTTGGATCGAGCCTCACCACACAGTTGTTGTGCTTGGACCTTCGGGGGTCGGGAAATCCACCTTAATCAACCAATTAATTGGCCAAAACTCGCTCAAAACCCAAGCGGTAAATGAACGCCATTTCAAAGGAACCCATACCACAACAAAACGGCAGTTGATCGAACTGCCCAGCGGTGGCATAGTGATCGATACTCCAGGACTTCGAGAGCTTCAGATTTGGGACGCAAGTGACGGAATCCAAGAAACCTTCGATGACATTCACGAATGGGCTGTTAATTGTAGGTTCTCAAATTGCACCCATGTAAATACCCTAGGATGCGCAGTAGAAGACGCTGTCCAATCAGGAAAATTGAGCCCCGATCGCCGCGATCATTATGTAAAGTTGCAACTCGAAACAAAAACCATGTCAACCAATCGTCAGCGACTAAAGGACCAACGCAACAAACGCCACCTGACTCAAGCCAAAAAAGGATTCAATCTCGGTACAAAACCCACAACTAACGACGATTAAGCCACTGAAAGGACCCAATATGCCACTCATTCAATTGTCCAATGTCACCAAAGAATACGCCCTCGGAGAAACCCAAGTGTCCGCTTTACGCGGCGTTGACTTTTCAGTCGATCAAGGGGACTTTTTATCCATTATCGGTCCATCAGGTAGCGGCAAAACCACCTTACTCAATATCATTGGGTGCATTGATACCGCGTCTTCAGGTTCGGTAATGATTTCGGGCAAAGAAATTACCCAAATGTCGGATGCCGAACGGACGGATTTACGCCTATACAAAATCGGATTCATTTTCCAAACCTTTAACTTAATCGCGGTTTTGGATGTGTTAGAAAATATCGAATTCCCACTTCTTTTGATGAACAAATATTCCAAAGAAGAGGTCCGAAAACGGGCCCAAGAATTGGCCGACGCCGTTGGACTGACCCAATATACCCACCATCGCCCCTCTGAATTGTCTGGTGGTCAACGTCAGCGTGTCGCGATTGCACGCGCGCTGGTAAGCAACCCCGACATTGTCTTAGCGGACGAACCCACAGCTAATCTTGATTCACAAACCGGTGCAACGATTCTCGAGTTGATGAAACATCTCAATACCACGCAAAAAACGACATTTATCTTTTCGACCCACGACGCCGAAGTCCTGCAATATGCCCGTCGCATTGTCAAAATTAAAGACGGGAGAATCGTCGAATCATGACCGGAATCGTCTTTCGAATCGCATGGAAAAATCTAATGCGGCATCGGGGGAAATCGCTGGTAATCGGCAGCATATTATTTACGGGCACATTAATAATGACCGTCGGAAACGCTGTCATTTCAGGGTTAGACGCTGGTCTGGCCCAAAATTTCAGACAACGAATGACAGGCGATATCGTCGTCGTCTCAACCGCGCAACTTAAAGACAACGTCTTTTTCACCCCCATGGGAGAACCCGTTGAGTCCATCGACCATCTAGACGAGGTCGTCAAAATCGTCACTCAACATCCGGGCGTTCGCCATGCACTCCCTGTCGCCAAAGGAATGGTCACCGTATTAAACGAAGATTCAGAACCCTATTTTCAAATGTTATTTGGCGTTAATTTTGACGACTATCGCGCAACATTCCCGGATGGAATGACCATTGTCGAAGGCCAATTCCCCAGCGGCGACGCCCACGGCATCGTCATGTCCACGCAAAGCCGCGAAGAATTACACAAATTTGCCAATCTATGGTCCGTACCAGTTGGCTCAGAAATCGTCACCAAGAATCTCCCTGCCGGCGTGACTCCAGACTCGATCGTCCGACGAGACCAAATGGTGTACATGGGATATTCGGACCGCAACACCAGCTTGGATATTTTGGCCCCTGTGTTGGCCATCGGAAAATACGCTGCATTTAACGGATTGTGGGGATTTTTCAGCCTCATCGATATCGACAGCTATAACCAATGTATGGGCTATTTCGAATCCGAACCTGCTCAAGATATCGATCGACACAATCAACAATTGCTAGCCCAGACCGATAATCTGGATGCCGTGTTATTCGGAGATGCTCCCACAACAGCCCCCGTTACACCCTCCATTGAAACCGTCGCCACAGCAGCAGCAACATCAGGCTATAATCTGATATTGGTCAGGCTTAAACCATCCCATACAATCGAGTCGACGATTCACCAACTCGACGCCAAATTCAAATCCAAAGATCTACCGGCGCGGGCAATATCTTGGAAAGCAGCATTGGGACAAGTGGCGCAAATCGCACTGTTAATGCGAGCCGTTTTATTTGGCTTTGTCATGATCGTATTTATTGTCGCTATTATCGTCATTACGAACACCCTCAGTTTGGCAGCTATGGAACGAATCACCGAAATCGGAATGATGCGTGCCATCGGAGCCCGGCGCTCGATTATTTCAAAATTATTCATCACCGAAACTGGGATTTTATCTATTGTCTTTGGGGGTGCCGGAATCGTCACCGGAACTATTCTGACGCTCATTCTTCAGCTGCTTCACATCAAGGCCGACAATAATTTTGTCGAATTATTTTTTGGGGGCACAACCTTTAATCCAGTATTATCGTTGTCGGACATTGGGCTTGGGATCATCCAGTTGGTCATTGTGACGATCGTTGCCGTTATTTATCCAATCCTTATCGCACGAAAAATATCGCCAATGGACGCGATTTCACGGGAGTAACGATGAAAACCATATTAATGCTAAGTATCCGTAATCTAATCCGTCAAAAACGCAAAAACCTATTGTTGGGGGCTGCCATTGCATTTGGAACGCTGACATTAATTACTGCAACCTCATTTGTAAACGGCATTACCGACACCCTATTTAACCGAGTGGTCGTATACATGACAGGTCATATCGAGCTCCACATGGCCGAAAACGGGAGCCAATACTACTCGATTCATCGAGATCCAGACTTCATGAAAAAAATCATTCGCGACAACGTCACGGGTATCAAACGTATTCAAGAAAACGTATCTGTCTTTGCCCGTGGCATCGGCAATGGCAAAAGCGACAATCTCATCTTAATCGGGCTCCCCACCAGCGACATTGCCGAGTTTTTAACCCAATTCAAAGTCACAGATGGGAACGTCGCCGATTTTTCAAATCCCGGAATCGAAAATCCGATGATTTTATCCGAACCCAAAGCCAAATATTTGCGTGTTAAGGCCAATGACCTCATCCGTGTCCGACTTCGGACCATCAACGGCCAGCAACAAAGCGCGGTGATGCGGGTTGTTGCCATCGTGAAGTCCACAAACATGTTTCTGGATGTCACTAGCTATGGTCGTTTATCCGACGTGAAATCCATTATGGGATACCGCCAATACGAGACGGGTAGCCTACAAGTCATTCTTGATGACCCATCCACAGCGCCCACTCAGGCTGACCGGCTACACAACGCATTGGCCAGTCCCCCTGCTTGGATACCAGGCACGATCAACAATGAACCCGTTTTGATCGGCGGGTTCAAGCGTAAAGATGACTCGATCGCCACCTTAAAATCAATTATTCGAGTCGTATCAGGATCGGAATCATTCGACAAAAAGACGGTGCTTGTCAGCCGTCCTTTTGCCGACGCCCATCATCTTCGCGTCGGCAGTGCGTTGGCAGTAACCTATCCCGCAAGACTCGAAACCGCAACTGGAAACATCACCTTAACCGTGACTGGAATCTATGAGCCTGTCCGAGAAAACATTCCAGATCCGGTGGTGTTAGTTCACGAGTCATTGCTCATTTCGGAATATTATCGGATGCTACCCCAGCACCCAATTCCACTACCGGCTATCAACCACCTCTCGACGGTCTTAATTCCAGAGTGGACCTTATTGGACCGTACCCGAACATCAGAGGAATTCAAAAAAAAGAACCAAGAACTTGGGCGGCTTAAGCTCAAAAACGGTGTATTGGATATTCGAACCATGGTCGAAACTGCCAGTACCATTCTAACCTTCGATGCCGCACTCAGAATCATCACCTACTCGGCCGTCACCCTATTGTTCATCATTATTCTGATTGGAATTGTAAATAGTCTGAGAATGAACATCCGCGAACGGACCCGTGAAATTGGAACCATGCGCGCCATCGGAATGCATCAACGACAAATTTTGGGACTATTTATTCTCGAAACGTTTTTACTCGCGTTGTTCGCGGGCATCAGTGGGATCATTGGCGCACTGGTCTTGATGGCGGGACTCTCTGCAATACCCATTGCCTCACAAACCCCATTGAACATATTTTTGGTGAACCACCACCTTTTCTTCTTGGCCCGTTGGGGGAACATCGGATTAAATCTGGTGTTTATCGTATTAATTACAGTAGTCGCGGCCTATTTCCCAGCCCGGAAAGCCGCGTATCTGGAATGCGCGGACGCATTACGTCATTCGGAAGGATAAATCATGTCATTCAAATCAGTTGCATTTGCGGTCCTATTGATTGCATTACCCGCTACACTATCAGCACAAACCGTCACAAGTCTGATGCAAAAAATCGACTCCGTCATGGAACTTAAAAGCAATATCACCGCCAAGGTTGAACTCACACAACAGCGGGTCAATCAAGGTACCCGGGTCATCGAAATGCTCTACCGCCGTCGCGACATCGACGATGCATTTATGATCGTCATGACAGGCCCCGAAATCGAAAAAGGCAACGGCTATCTCAAAATGGGCGATAATTTTTGGATGTACCGGAAAAATACCCGTACCTTTCAACACATCAATCGCGACGAAAGTATCGGTGGAACAGACGCCAGTGCGGAAGATTTTGAACAAAAAAAATTGATGGAGCTCTACCGCCCAGCCAAAGAGGGACCGGACGCCATCAAAAGAGAAACATTGGGAAAAATCCCGGCATACAAGTTCGAAATCCGCGCCAAGGCAAACAACGTCAAATACCCCAAAAAAGTATATTGGGTCCGACAAGACAACGGACTACCTCTCAAGGAGGAAGCCTATTCATTATCGGGCACCTTGATGGCCACTAACTATTATTTGAGTTACGCCAACGTCGATAACCACTTCATCGTCAATCGGGCGCTCTTCATCGACGAGTTCGAAAAGGGCAACAAAACCGTCATGTCACTTTCCGAGGTGTCGCTACGTCCGATCGACAACAGCGTATTCACAAAGGCCTATCTTGAAAATCTAAGCAAATGACCATCGCCCGAGCTCTATGGCTAGTCACTCTAATCGGATTTTTCGGTGTCAACGCAATCACATTCGCCGCTGATATCGATGAAGCAGATCTATTTAAATCAGAAGACTCCATCCAAAAAATCGACGCTAAAGAGACATTGGATGCAGCAATTGAAACCGAATCCACCCACTTCACCGGGCAATTGTTTAGTCGTTCACTCTATTCGATTGCACGGTCAGGAAATTTCGATTCGAATACCCTACTGAGTTATAGCCAAGCTAACATTTTTATGGATACTCGACTCAAAAAAGGAGCCAAGGTCTTTTTAAACGTCGAGTTGTCACAATTGGCTTCGTCGAATGCATCAACGGGAACCCTAGCCACAATTCGAGAAGTATTTTTAGATTTTAATATCAACCGTGCCATTTATATTCGAACCGGTAAACAAGTATTGCAATGGGGGCGATCCTATTTTTGGAACCCAACTGACCTCGTGAATACCGAACAACGCGATTTTTTTCAGCTGAATCGGTTTCGTGACGGCAGCTACGGCACCCGAGTTCATGTCCCGTTTGGCGCCGAACAAAACATCTATCTATTCTTTAACCAACAAAACGCCACCAACATCGACAAAATTGCAGTCGCGGCCAAATATGAATTCTTAATTGGCAATTCGGAAGTCGGCCTGTCCACATGGCAGAAAAAAAATGCCGTTTCGTTATATGGCATCGATTTTTCAACTCGCTTTTGGAATCTGGACGTTAAGGGTGAAAGCTCATTTTCATTCGGAGAAAACATCCAACGGGTAAAATTGGTCAATGACACCGCAACCCTGACCACGTTACGGGGAGAATGGGCCAACAAAAGCAGTATCACCGTCCAAAAAACATGGGATTGGGATCTACCTGAACGCATTGCACTGACAGGGGAACTCTTCTACAACAGTGGCGGATACAACCAATCGACATTCGCAAATACCACGATCAAAACCGCATTACTCAACAATACGCTCTATATTCCTAACATGAATAACCAATGGTACGCATCTCTGTTTTCGACCATTACCAAATTCCCGATAACCGACATGACATTAGGGATCAATATCCTGAGCAATTTAACAGACGCCAGCAATATTACAGGCTGTAGCGTCTCCTATACACCCATCGATCATTTGACTTTTTCAGGTACTGTCTATGGGTATTGGGGTGACCCCAACGGCGAGTACACCTACGCTGGAAATGGGTTAAGTACAGAATTTTCCGGAACAGTAGAATTCTAGTTAGGTTGCCCTAGGGTATGTCCATCGGCTAAACTAAGCACATGTTCCGGTCTTGGCTATATGGATGTCTACTCGTTTTCGGCTTTGTCCCCTCCGTCCTTTGGGCCGATTCCGCTTCCACACCAACAGAGTCCATTGCCATTCGAGAACTAATAGTTCGTCGTAATCCCCGGATATCGTCCGAAAACGCGGCATTAATTTCAACTAGTCTGGTATCAACCGGTCAACAGATGAACGTTGACCCCAAATTGGTAGCAGCTATCATGTCAGTTGAATCCGGATTCAATCATCGTGCCGCCCATGGTGGCGCCATGGGCCTTGGGCAGCTGATGAGGGGCACTGCAATCCGACTCGGTATTTCAGACCCATTTTCGATCACGCAGAACATTACCGCCACAACCAAGTACGTTAAAATCATGATGGACCTATGGCAAGGGCATCCCGATCAAACAGCAATGGCTCTCGCCTCATATCTCAGGGGCCCAGATTTTGTGAAACGATCCAAGAATCCACTTAGTGGTCGGTCCAAATCCTACGTTGATAACGTCATGTGGCACTACAACCGGATGTTGACATACCAGCCGGCCCCGCCGCCGTCGTTATAAGCAGATTATCCAAAAAATTTAAGCAAGAAATAAATCAAAACGCCGGTCACCGATACATACAACCAAATGGGAAATGTCCATCGCGCCAATTTTTTATGAATCGGAAAATTACCCAACAGCGCCATACCGAAGGTACTTAAAATTAATGGCAATCCCCCAATAGTCAATAAAATATGAGAAATCAATACAAAGAAATATATCCATCGAACGGAGCCCTCTCCCATAAAGACAGTGTCACCATGAACCGCATGATAAATAATATAGGTCACCAAAAATACAGCCGAAAATGCAAGTGCCGCGACCATACATAGCTTATGGAGTGCTTCACGCCCTCGCTTAATCGCCCAAACCCCCGTAATAAGTGCAATCGCACTACACGCATTTAGCCCCGAATTAACGGCAGGCAAAAAAGACAAGGCTTGGGAATGCACCGCCGGTTGTTGTTTGAGGTAAATCAACCACACCAAGAACGCAAATGCCACGACACTAATTGCAATACTTCCACCAATTACCGATCGATTGTGAGTCGTCATACCGTCTCCCTTTCCACCCAATGTCCGACCTCGGGTGTGCCTTTCAAATTCCATCGAATCCGGGTAATTTCCGGATCCTGCTTAAAAAATCCAACCTTCAGTCGCCTTGCAACATTATCTACCAACCCGTCACCCATAATCAACACGGGCAAAAATGCAGAGACGGGTACTGTATCCCATGGTTCACTAGGCTCGGACCGAAATACCCGAATTTCTATCAAATTACTCATGCTTGCTCCCAATTGTCTCCAATCGCGACATCGGCGCGAAGCGGAATCGAAATCTGCCACGCAGTTTCCATCTCAGCTTTAACCAAGGCAGCCAATTGATCGACCTCGCTGGGATCTGTGTCAAAAACCAATTCGTCGTGCACCTGAATAATCATTTTCGACTTGAATTGCAACTCATTCAAACGGTCATAAATACGCACCATTGCCAACTTAATCAGGTCGGCTGCCGTGCCTTGAAGACGAGTGTTAATGGCAGTCCGTTCGCCAAAATTGCGCCGCGCAGGATTCCGATCCAGCAATTCTGGCAAGGGTCTTACCCGACCAAATTCCGTCCAAACTTTGCCCTGAGCCTTTGCCTCTACAACGGTCTGTTCCATAAATTGCTTGACCTGGGGAAACGACTCAAAATACCCGTCAATAATACCTTTTGCCTGCGCCCGAGATACGCCAATATTTCTCGCTAATCCAAACGCCGAAATGCCATAAATAATGCCAAAATTCACGGCTTTCGCCTGATACCGCTGTTCCTTCGTTACGGCATCCACAGATACAGCAAAAATCTTGGCCGCCGTGGTCTTATGAATATCAACATCGGCCCGAAACGCAGCCATCATCGCTGGATCATTAGATAAATACGCCATCAACCGCAATTCGATTTGAGAATAGTCCGCCGATACAATTTTGCCCCCCGGAATCGACGATAGGAATGCACGCCGAATCGCAATTCCGTCAGGATCTCGAATCGGAATGTTTTGTAAATTGGGATTGGTCGACGACATGCGTCCAGTCACAGCACCGGTCTGATTAAACGAGGTGTGGACCTTCCCCGTCCGAGGATGAATCAAGGTCGGTAACGACTCGACATAGGTATTCATCAATTTCTCGAGTTTTCGGTATTCCAACAATACCGCCGCGATCGGATGCTCGTCCACCAACGACTCCAGCACCTCAGAATCGGTTGACCGCCCGGTTTTTGTCTTCTTAAGCACCGGCAATTGTAAGTCGTCAAATAGAACTGTCGCCAATTGTTGGGTCGAATTGACATTAAATGATCGGCCCGCAATTTCGTGAATGCGGGCCTCCAATATCGTCAATCGATCCCGATACTGGGTTTTCAGCGTCGCAAGATACGCACGATCAATGGCAACTCCGGTCCGCTCCATATCCGCCAAAACTGCTTGTAAGGGCAATTCAATATCGTGATACAACACAGCAGTCGTCGACGATGCCATATCCGGGGTTAATTTTTCAACCAATCTCAACGTATAATCCGCATCCGCACCTGCATAAGCTGCCACCTCCGCCGGAGGCACATCCACCAAGTCACGTTTATTCTTCCCGGTTCCGATAAGGTCGGTAAACGGCGTCATTTCAACCGAAAAATACTGTCGCACCATTTCCTTTAAACCATTGCGTTCAAGCGGATCCACCAAAAATCCGGCCAACATCGAATCTCCGGCAATTCCACGAAGTGTAATTCCATAATTGGCAAAGACTTCGATCTCATACTTCCCATTATGGGTCCACTTGGGAACTGTGGAATCTTCCAAAAGGGGTTTTAAAACGGCCAACAACGGATTGAGTTCAAATTCAATCCGATTATTATTGCCACCGAACAAATCCAATTGAGGGCGCACCGACTGTACAAATGCATTGCAAGCAACATATATGGGACATTTGGGCTTAGCACACACCGCCACACCGACGATTTGAGCATCGTGAACATGCAAGGACGTTGTCTCCAAATCAACAGCAAATCCCTTTGTTAATTCAGGAAGTAGCTCTTGTAGACTGGTCACTGAGTCAATTAGCCGGACATCTCCATCTGGCGCACTCATTGAAGACGCAACAGTCGCAGTTCCCGAAACCGACGATCGACTTCGAAATCGGGAGGCCAATGTCTTAAATTCATACGCATCAAAACATCGCACAATCGCATCCCAATCCACTTGAAACGCTAAGGCATCCAGACCAACTGTCACGGGCACATGACGGTTAATTTCTGCCAACTGGCGAGACATCTTCGCGGCATCAACACCAGCGAGCAACGCATTACGCACCCGATCCGGTTTGATCTCATCCAGATGAGCAAAGACCGCATCCAAGGAGCCATAGGTTACGATCAAATTCGACGCGGATTTCTCACCGATCCCTCGGACGCCGGGGATATTATCTGATGGGTCCCCTTGCAGTGCCTTAAGATCTATTAATTGACTCGGATTGAGCTGATATTTCTGAGAAATGGCCGCGACATCAAAGACATCCAATTCGGACACCCCTCGTCGATTCATCAATACATATACATGCTCAGATACCAACTGAAACGCGTCACGGTCCCCAGTCAGAATCAATGTCTTCATTTGATGCTCATCCGCGATCCGAGACAATGTCCCTAACAGGTCATCCGCCTCGTATCCCGCTTGATCAATCCGACAAATTCCGAGGCGCTTAATCACATCCTCTAAGATCGGCATTTGAACAATAAAGTCCTCGGGCGCTGGTGGTCGATGGCCTTTATAGTCGGTGTAAATAAGGTGTCGAAATGTGGGCTCCTTGCGATCAAAACAAATCGCCAAATGGGTCGGCTTATATTGCTCAATCACACTCATCAACATCGCTGAAAATCCAAAAACAGCGTTAATAGGGGTTCCTTGAAAGGTCAAATTGGGGGGGGACGAAAAATAGGCACGAAAGGCCAAAGAATGCCCGTCGATCAACAACAGTGTGGATGAATTCATCGGAACATTTAATCAATTTCCGGATAGGAAAACCAGACCAAACGCGATACACTAATAATCACCTTTAAAGCGGCCAATTAGAAGCTCTTATTCCGGCCAAGCCATTTAATTACCACTCTATTTTTGGAAGGACGACAAATGACAACAACGCTTGATCGCTCTCAAACATCTGCAGGCCTCAGCTACGCCGATATTCAATCTATTTTGGCTGACAAATCCGAATTTTTACTCGGTCATCAATGCCAAACCATCAACAAATCTCAACTTCACCTCCCCGCTGGTGACTGGGTTGATCGAATTTTCTCACAGACTGACCGTAACAACCGGGTATTACGAAGTCTTGAAACTTTATATAGCAACGGGCGATTGGCCAACACCGGTTACCTTTCAATCCTTCCGGTCGACCAGGGCATCGAACACTCTGCAGGGGCGTCATTTGCACCTAACCCCGAATATTTTGACCCTGAAAACATCGTCAAATTAGCCATCGAAGGCGGATGTAACGCCGTCGCGTCAACATTAGGCGTCCTTGGTGCGGTGTCTCGAAAATATGCTCACAAAATTCCGTTTATTCTCAAAATCAACCATAACGAATTTTTGTCATACCCAAATTCATTCGACCAAATTATGTTTAGTTCAATCGAACAGGCCTATGACATGGGGTGCGTGGCAGTCGGCGCAACGATCTATTTCGGATCCAGCGAAAGTAAACGTCAGATCATCGAAGTAAGCCAAGCCTTCGAACGCGCGCATGAGCTGGGGATGGCCACAATTTTGTGGTGTTACCTTCGCAATGAAGGATTCAAAAAAGACGGCGTTGATTTCCATGAAAGCGCAGACTTAACCAGTCAAGCCAACCACCTTGGGGTTACGATTCAAGCGGACATCATTAAACAAAAACTTCCAACCAACAACGGCGGTTACACCGCATTAAAATTTGGTAAAACCAGCGACAAAGTCTATTCAAAACTCACCACCGATCATCCAATCGATTTAACTCGCTACCAAATTGCCAACAATTACATGGGCCGCATGGGGCTTATCAATTCAGGTGGCCCATCCGGCAATAATGATCTTCAAGACGCAGTCGCTACGGCTGTTATCAACAAACGCGCAGGTGGAATGGGACTCATCTCCGGCCGAAAAGCGTTCCAAAAACCCATTCAAGACGGCGTCAAATTACTGAACGCCATTCAGGACGTCTATTTGACACCTGAGGTCACGATTGCCTAATTATGAGTGATTGCGGCGACGTAAAAAAAGTATTTGTCCCATCATCGACGGCCGGTCTTGTGCCCGAAAAACCAATCATCGGCGTCGAGATCACCGACGTCGCCGCCGACAAAATCAAGTTATTTCTCACGGGGGACAACAAATCACCCGATGAGTATGGCCTCTTCATTGCCGTCGTCAAAGATGGTTGTTCCGGCAAGTCGTACACGATGGCATTGGAGCCTATCGCGCCACATCGTGACACCGGGGATAAACTGTTTTCGCACAATGGCGCCACCATTATGATCGACAAGTTAAGTTATCTATTTGTTACCGGGTCCCGCCTTGACTATCTCGAAGCCTTAACGGGTTCCGGATTCAATTTAGTAAACCCCAATATCAAAAAGACATGTGCCTGCGGGAGTTCATTCGCCGTTTAGTCTTTACAAAATCGTTAAAAATCATATATTTTTAGGCCGACTGACAAAAAAACATTTCTGTGCGCTTGGGCCAATAAATTCTGCCAAGTTTGCCACATTAAATTTCTGAAGCAATACAAATTCGAACCTAAACAGCTCTAAATGCAACCTGGTATTAACTTTGCATGATACTCAACGGGTTGAGCTAAGGGGTTAGCAAATGGCCGCCATAGGTGTACCAAATACGTCTATGGCCTGGCTTTGAACTATACCAACACACCCACACTCGGATTTAGGACAATAACTATGGCAATGGAATTACATCGCAAACCAGCAGCCTACAATTGGGGCCAAGCTGCAAACGCTCAAGGTGGCGGGCCTGGCCACCACAATTCTTATTTTGCAACCCCCACAGGGCCAGTATCAAAAGATGCTAGTCAATTTCTAGGTGACATCGGCAACAATTACGACCCTCGACATCAACCATTTGATCCCAAAATGATCAAACAAGTAGATCTCGGAGAATTATTAAAAGCGAATTCGAACGAACTATAGCTTTTAACTCGGGGCTTACGAGAATCGATTGGTGATATAAGTCTCTAAAATCTGTATAAACTGGTCCCTGACATCATCACCACGAAGTGTCTTGAACAGTTTCCCATCTTGAAACACCGGTATCGACGGTTTCTCAGAGCTCCCGGGTAAACTGATTCCGATGTCCGCATATTTACTTTCACCCGGTCCGTTGACCACGCACCCCATCACCGCAACAGTTAGCTTTTCAACACCGACATATTTGGAACGCCAATCAGGCATCCGTTGCTCGATATATTCCGTGACGTCTTTGGCCAAATGGACAAATTTATTGCTATTGGTACGCCCGCAGCCCGGACAACTTGTCACCGACGGCATAAAATATCGAAAACCCATCGATTGAAGCACCGCCTTACACGCCTTAACTTCCGCGTCCCGTGACACCCCTGGCTCCGGCGTTAACGAAATGCGAATGGTGTCACCAATTCCTTGTTGCAACAATACCGCCAATGCGGCAGCACTGGATGCCACGCCTTTAATTCCACCACCGGCCTCGGTCAGTCCGAGATGCAACACACAATCGGTTTCTTTTGCGAGCCGCTCATAAACCTGTATCATGTCCTGAACTTCAGACATCTTGGTACTAATAACCACTCGGTCTTTGGACATTCCCAGATGCTGCGCCAACTCGGCATTCCGAACCGCACTAAAGACCATTGCGTCATACACCACATCTTTAAAACTCTTCGGCTCTGAGAGTCTGGCATTTTCATCCATCATTGTTGTAAACAAGTCTTGATCCAAAGACCCCCAATTCACTCCGATGCGAACCGGCTTGTTAAAGTCATTCGCAACCCGAATCATATCTGCAAAATTATCATCTCGTCCGGCCCCCTTGCCTACATTACCCGGATTAATCCGATATTTGGATAATGCAGCAGCACCATCGGGATATTTTGTCAGCAAAATATGACCATTAAAATGGAAATCGCCAACCAAGGGTACCGTACACCCCATATCAGCCAACCGTGCCACAATATCGGGAACAGCCGCCATTGCCTCAAAATCGTTAACAGTCAGACGTACCAATTCAGATCCGGCATCTGCCAATTGCTTAACCTGGGCCACGGTCGCCGAAACGTCGGCCGTGGGAGTATTCGTCATCGACTGAACCACTATCGGATATTCAGCCCCCATCATCACTGACCCGATCCGAACCCCGGGCGTCGAACGTCGTTGAATGACTCGCATTAATCCCTCACACTATCTCGTTTATTTAGGACGTTTTTTAAGCCAATATCCAAGCCCAGCGACAAATCCCAAAGCCACAATAATGGAAATAGCGACTCGCCACCATCGTCGGCCTTTTGACCATACCCGCTGACCGTGCGGATGATATCTAAACGGCATATCTACACCTCAATTGTTAAAGTACCCACTATATTCCTTTTTTTTAGTTTTTTAAACGCTCTAGTTCATGATAACTTGAGTTCAGAACACTTAGGTTTACAAGCATGAACAGCCGCATCCCAGTATCAATATTCGGAGCCACAGGCCAAGTCGGGCGACACATCGCCACTCGACTGGCCATGCATCCGCGGTTTTGTATCGGTCAATTCATCGGTAGCCCCGCATCCGTCGGCAGGGACTATCAATCCGTATGGCAAGAAAAGGAATCGGAATTATCAGCCCATTACGGTACCTGGTACCCGGCTTTTCCCTATCCGGACACCATTCCCTCTCATCCCATTTTGGGGATCTCAGATATTCCTGACGGCGCAATTGTGCTCTCATCGATTCCTGAACGGGCAGGACCGGACGAAGACGCGCTTGCAAACAGGGGTTGCACCATTATTTCGAATAGCCCGTATCGCCGATTAGATCCTGCCGTCACCCTCGCAATCCCCGGGATTCCATACCCAACCGATTCATATATCAAAATTCCAAATTGCGCGACTATCGGACTTGCATTGGCCTTGTACCCCATTGCAGCGTTGCTCGATGCAATCCCATTATCGATATCCACCTATCAAAGTTTAAGTGGCCGAGGAGATGCCAAGTATCCTCAAGAATTGGCCATTGGGAATGTATTCCCTTTACGCAACAGCCCCGAAGATACGGAGGCTCGAATCTCAGCAGAACTGCATCGATTAATCCCAAACCTTACGGTTTCGGTAAGCTGCTATCGGACGCCAACACCAGTCGGCCATCTGATCGATGTCGCGTTGGTTCATAAGGGGAAATTAACCATCCCCCAGTTGGAAGACCTATGGCATAGTCACATTCACGCAGGGAACGCCTGTACCATCCGCCTAACCAACGACCGTCTACACCCGCAATCGCAACCGGACGCAACGGTAGATAACGGAATGTCCATCTCGATCGGAAACCTCGTCGATCATTACGATTCCGGGATCATTCGCATGACCATCGTCGTTAACAACCTCGTCCGGGGTGCAGCAGGCAGCCTAATCATGGCACTCGAGCAGTGGGCCGCCGACAAATGAACGCGAACAATCCAAGCATTCATCATCAAAATGATAGTGATGTAATCGAAAAAGTACGGATACAGCGTCCCCCACGATATGCGGTCGTTATGCTCAATGATGATTTTACTCCGATGGAATTTGTCGTGGAGGTTCTTCAATCCATCTTCTATTTAGACCACACAACTAGCACAACTCTTATGTGGGAAATCCATACCAAGGGCAAAGCAAAATGTGGTGTTTTTTCGTATGATATTGCCGTCACCAAAGTCAAAAAAGTAACTGAAATGGCAACCGCTGCAGGGCACCCGCTCCGGTGTATCGTCGAACAGGAACGAGGAAGTGAATAAATGAAAATTAGTGACGAACTCCAGCACGCGCTGACCCGCGCAGGTATACTCGCTGTTCAGTACAAAAACCTATACGTAACCCCCGAACACTTATTATTCGCACTTATCGAATCAAAAGGGGGAGCGTCGATCGTAACCCAATGCGGGGTAAAACCACGCATCCTTTTGGATCAACTAGATGACTACCTCGCGACCGATTGCCCAATGGCCGAAAATGGCCACGCACCGGAATACAGTTTAGGGCTGCAAGAAATTATCACCATCAGCGCCCACCATACAATTTCATCCGAAAAACCAGAACTCAACGTTAGCTCAGTCTTCGCAGCGCTATTTCGACTCAAGGATTCAGACGCCGTCTACATTTTGAATCAACACGGCATCACGCGCCTCGACGTATTGCGGGCAATTTCGCATGGCACAACCGAGGATACATTCGAAATGTCCGGGACTGATACCCATTCCGATTCCAATTCCGCCAAATCAACCTACCTCGACAATCTCTGTGAAAAAGCCAAATCCGGCGCGATCGACCCTTTGATTGGGCGCGGTGACGAACTCGCTCAGCTCATACAAGTATTGTCCCGTCGTCGCAAAAACAACCCAATACTTGTGGGTGACCCCGGTGTTGGAAAAACCGCAATTGTTGAAGGACTAGCGTTAGCCATTGCAACTGGCAATGTACCTGACACCCTCAAAACATTAGAGATATTTTCATTAGACATCGGCAGCATGTTGGCGGGAACACGATACCGAGGCGATTTCGAGGAGCGAATTAAAATAGTATTGAAAGAACTCGATAGCCATCCCAACTCAGCCCTATTCATTGACGAAATTCACCTATTGATCGGTGCAGGAGCCGTGTCAGGCGGCGGGGTGGATGCGGCGAACTTACTGAAACCGATGCTTGCAACCGGTGGGTTAAGGTGTGTCGGCGCAACCACGACTAAGGAATATCGGCAAATTTTTGAAAAAGACGGTGCATTAACCCGACGATTCCAACGCATCGACGTTACAGAACCATCCGTCGACGATACCATCGCGATCCTCAATGGGCTTCAATCCAAATTCGCAGAATTCCACGGTATAACCTACGAGGCTGATGCGATTAAAGCCTGTGTATCGCTTACCCATCAATTCATTTCCGATCGGGCACTCCCCGACAAAGCCGTAGACGCATTGGATCATGCCGGTGCGGTTGCAAAATTAGCCCATCGCCCAACCGTTGCGATTTCTGACATCGAAGCCGTCGTCGCCAAGATGGCCAATGTTCCACCTAAGACCTTGCAAGAGGATCAAAAAGAAAAAATTCGCACTCTTGAAACCGAACTCAAGGCCACGATTTTAGGTCAAGATGAGGCCATCTCCGCCTGTTGCACGGCAATTCTCGTAGCCAAATCAGGGTTAGGCAATCCCAACCGACCCATCGGATCATTTTTGTTAATAGGACCTACCGGCGTCGGCAAAACAGAACTCGCCAAACAAATTTCCGAAAAACTAGGCATCCCACTCTGTCGACTTGACATGAGTGAGTACATGGAAAAACACACGGTCGCCCGATTGATCGGTTCCCCACCCGGATACGTTGGTCATGAGGAGGGCGGCCAATTCACAGAAGCCATCCGAAAAACACCCCACGCCGTGGTGTTATTGGACGAAATTGAAAAGGCCCACCCCGACATCATGAACGTCTTACTCCAAGTCATGGACTATGGCACAATAACCGACAGCCTTGGACGCAAAGTGGATTGTCGGCAACTTATTCTGATGATGACCAGTAATACCGGAGCACGGGACAGAATTCGCACGCCGATTGGATTTGAGCAGACACCCAGTACGTCAAGCAAGGCCGCCATTGATCGAGATTTTTCGCCGGAATTTCGCAATCGCCTCTCCGCAATTTTAGAATTTAATTTTTTGTCGCCAAATCACATTCGTCGCATCACGGAACGCCAATTAGAGGTCATCCAAGGTCGGTTGCTTGAGCAAGACATCACCATTACATGGAACGCATCTGTTATCGACTATTTGTCGCAAATCGGTATTGATCCCATGCAGGGAGCACGTCCAATTGCACGCCATGTCGAATCTGAAATCGTGCAACCGATTTCACGGGCCATGATCGAAGGGAAACTACTCGCCCATCATGCCGTAGCAGTGTCTGTTAAAAAAAATAAACTGGAATTTTTATACGCCAAAATCCGATAATTTCAAGCAAAATGTATTTAACAACAAATCGACCCGCCACTGGAGAATCAACAATCATGGGCTATTTCATATCAGCAATTTTGAATCGAAGGGTCGCATTAAAACCCACACAAGGACCACAACCGCACCACGTACAGGCTATTCAGGGAGACATAAAACTCACCGGAAAAGCGCTCACATTTACATCGAGACTCAGTGCATATACATCAAGGACAACTAACGGTACGACACGCCTACACGAAGCACTCATTTACGCATTATCAGATCAAGGAGGTACAAGCGAACTTGAATGCGCATTAGTCGACATCCTTTCTCCAAAATGCACCGACTCTCGCCAAGTCAAATTGCTTAAAGTACGAACCACGCTCCTCTATTTCAATCCCCTATACGGCCAAATAGCTACCGCGATCCAATCCAATCAACCCGCAAGCGCACAGTTACATGATTTATGCGTAGAAATCGCCGAAATCGTAAAGCAAGTATTTACAAAATATAATGTGTGGAGCCAGCTAAATCTGATCGGAGACAGTAAGCAGCAATTTTGCACAGTAATAGACGAAGCCGCCACACGTTTGCTTATAACGTCATGGAAAGAGCCGACACAACCGGGACCGACCGCCGTGACCTCTAAAATATCCGATACCGCCTTAACTGCCTTATGCACCTATTACCCCGATGGTATCCCAAGCCTACGGTCTCATGAGGTCGCCCCTAATACATTTAAGTCCACCTTTCATGCATTGAGCCATGAGCAACGATTTGACACGGTGTCCCAATGGATTACGAGCAGTCCGCTAGCGACAATGACACTACTCGGCCAAGACGGCCAAACCGCGTTGGGTAAACAACTCGGTTTGCTATTGATTACAGCCTTAGCCGAGTCTGACGCGGATTTCCAATTTACAGATGGATTTACCGTAGACACCCCAAAAAATGGCCTTGCACTGAAGATCGCATGCCTCGCTGACGCCTTAATGAGCGTCGACGCCGGCCGCGTATTCGACGCATTGGCCACAGAACTCTCTTCAGAGCATAAGAAGACCATTGATGGCACAGAATCAGAAGCCGAAATCTACAAAGTAACCAAGCGGATTTTATTTTTTTACAACTATGTCCGAGATTATTATCCCCGCTCTCCACTTGGAATAACGCTATTGGATAATGTCACAACCTGCATCCAAAACGGCGCATCTCGCATCGAAAAGGTCCTGAAACGGGCAACATATGCAACCGAGTCTCCGTTTACCACATTGCTAAACGACGATTGGTTGGGGTTGGTGAGGAATCGTATATCCTACGCATCCCGTTCAGAGCGACCCGAAGTGATTCAAAAATTCATGGATCAAATCACGGAAGAAAATTTCAGAAATGTCCTCCTCTTTTTTTCAGAAATCCCAGTACCACATCGCAGTGAAGCTGTTATTGAACTGCAAGATGCGTTGTTTAACAAAGCTCCCAATATCGTGATGTCACTTGCCATCAAAGAACGGAGATCTGCGCTCGCACTTACACCGGATGCTGCACCATGGCTCGCTCAAATGACAAAACCAACGGTAGGTGAATTTTTAGAACACGTCAGCAAACGTTCCGATTTTTCATCGACACGTTTACCGGAGCCTGCATTGACGGCGATTAAGACAATCTACGAAATGGGACGAAAATATACCGTACTCCCTGATCAATCTCTGGCATTAGAACACCAAACCGCTCAATTTATGACCCGAACGGAGGCAATACTGGTCGTTAAAACCAATCTCCAAATCGTTGAAGGTGCGTTAAAATCGGGAAAAATCAAACTACCCAAACCGATTACAGCCGAGATCGCAGGGTTATTAGCCGTTATTTATGTTGGAGAGCCCATTGTCGCCCAAATGGAATCGCTTTGCCACGGTGCAATGAGCCGTCGAATCAACGAGCTCCCCTCCCCCCCCATATAAAGGCCACGAAACTGCGACAATGATAATCAGGTACACCACAACGGTCGGCAAAACGAAATTAGAACGAAACCTACCCGAAAGCTTCGATTTAGTCGAATCTCAGGGGATATTTTCCTCCAAAAAATCAACCATCCACAACGAACTATGGCGAATTATCATTTCGACCGCTCTATTTTTAAGACGAAGCAAAATTTTAGGAACATCCATTATAAATTTAGCCAAAGACCTAACGGAGCCACTCGAACGATTGGCATCTGGCAATGAAAACGCTATCGCTGTGATCGACCAAATCGGGACCGAGATTAGTACTAAAATTGACCAGTTAGGCCAGACAAAAAAAGGGCCAAAACCAGACCAGCCTACCCTAGAGTATATTAAGCACTTAAAGTGGATAAAAGCGAGTATTGAATCCATCCGGATAGAGATTCTCCGACATGTTTACGATCAATTAGAATACGGCAAAATCGAACCGGATGTGTTTTTGGCGTCCTTAGAAAATTCACTACAAACCGAACTCGATGCAGAAAAACGTGCCATTATTCAGGGAACCAAACGCCAAGTGCAACGTATCAAGGACACCCCCCTCGAAATTCAACTTCGAAATATCATCGAAGGTTATGACGTTCGTGTAGGCCGTGCCCACCAACATCCGCCAATTTCACAATTTCATACACCAGATCACTCCTCAACTAGGTCATCCCTACGGACCTTATTGTTTTCACGTAACGCCGATCGGTATTCAAGCCTAAACCAATCCCAACACTCCTCAGACATACATGATGGTGATGATCATTACCAAGTCTCCTCATATGGACGACGTCGTGTTGCAGACGCGATTACAGCCATTTCCAGTGGAAATTACGACGCATTAATCATGTTCAACGCAGCCCCAGAAACACGCTCCAGCTCACTGGAAAAAACCTTGGAAGAACGTACAGATGACCTCTTCCAACATTCATCGTATTATCGGCAATTACAAGACAACGTTCATGAAACGTTACGGGTAATTGTTAAGCGCGCAACATCACCAGATCAACGCGCATCGGTAATCAGCGCCACTATCGATGCGCTTTACAGAAGCAACCAGGGAACACGCCCATTATTTGAGACTTTTATGACCCAACTTGTTGATGCACAAGACAGCCACATCGTGGTCGATGCCCCGAGAACCATAGCAAATGAAATTCCGGCATCCAGTATCGAAACACCGTTAGACCTTAAAATTGCCTTGTATAAGGCGAATTATATCGCCCCCCCATTCACGCTAATCAATGATACTCATATCCTGATCCAATTTATTGAAAGATGTAACGGAGAAAGTAGTCCACAACAGGGATTAATTGAAAAAATCCAGGCAATCAAGCAACTTCAACCAAGAGACCCAATTAAGGCGGGTCAAACCATAATTACAACGTATCTGGCCTCGGCTGACATAACGGCCGACCAAATCAGGGCCTTGTTACAATTTGGGCTGGTACAACCCACGCCCATTCGACCTAAAACAGCCGAAAATGAGCAGGACCTCGTTCGCTTCAGACTGTTGAAGCGAACGCCCAACGGGCTGGTATGCAATAGTGGCTATTGCCGCAGTGTCGAAGAGCGCAAACAAGAAATCAGCTCCATTATTGACATCCAAAATCCGGTTGAAACTATGGTCTCGAACCAGATATTAATTCGTCGAATCGAATTGGCCGAAGGCCTGGGACTCGACAGCTTCATCGATGTAAGTGGCACCACCTTTGATGGAGAGCCAGACCCAATTGAAGCGATTCAAACTAAAATTAGAGAAGGGGGTTTGTCCAAGGAAGAGAAAGCTGCATTAATTGAACGGGACATTATTAGGGAAACGTTTACTCCAAATAACCGCCTGAACCCACAAACAAGCATCGCACTCCAAGAGTTGGGGCTAATTTCCGCGAGACGCGCCAAAGGAAAAGAAATCCGATGGATCCTAACTCCCGGCCAGCCAACGCCACCAGCCCAACTCCCAATGTATCAACGGATAAGCGAAAATTTATTGAATGAACTTCGCCTTCTGACCAGCGATCGCAGAGAAAATACGTATCGGGTTCAATTATTAACTCAATCAATCATTTATTCATTCCAACAAGCGACGCATCGCTTGGCAGTTGACAGAGGCGTGCGCAATATCGTTCAAATCGCATTTGGGGAGGTCCAGACGACTTTACACCAGGTGCAGAAAGCGCAACCAAAAACAATTCAACGCAATCCAATCCTTGGCGATCATGATCCCTTAGCCATCGGACACAATAGCGACAATGAGGAAACTTTTGTCGATGAAAGCCCATATCCAGCGGCTGCAGCGCGCGGTTCCACCCGGCCGGTCACTTCAATCCAGGCTACAGCGGTGCTGAACGCCGATTTCCGAAAAATGCCAAAGGCGGTTGATGACGGTTTAGCCGATCCACTTGATCCCCTGAGCGAAGATCGGATCCCACCACGAGTTGCGATAGAAACACTTACAGGTATATTGAAAGCGACAATTTCGCATCACAAAAAGCAAGCGATGTCGCCCCGACAACTCTGCGATAAAACCTTAGAAATTCTAGGCCCAACCGCGAGACGGTTGATCAGCCATGCACAGCATGCCAATGCATTATTGATGGGCCCCAAGACTATTGACGCATTTTCAGACTGTATAAAACACCTTAACGACCTCAAAGAATTTTACCCAGACCCATCAGCAGAAGCCATTCCAGTCGCAATTGACGAGCGAATTCGAGACATCATCCGTCTCCAGGCGGTAACATTCCCGGTCGATGTCGACCGACTCAAACCCGTATTCCATCAATGGATTACAACGAGGCGATCACGGACAAACCTGCACCAACTCGACACCATACAAGCCCCCCTTTCTGGACTTAATACACTTGTGGGCATCATAGGCAAAATCAAGGTACAAAAAACAAGCACCACAGTTCAACCGGCTGATTTGGCACCTATGATGACAGCGATTCGAGATCGTGATGAAGCCAAGGCCACAACGCACGTCACCAATCTTAAAAAATGGCTTGGCGGTACTGACATCCATACATTGAGCCGTCTCCTGACAACCTCAATTGACGTCTATATCAAAGCATCGAATCACACCATAAGGCTCCAAGAAAATCCAGGGACACTCATTAGTGCGGACAATCAATGGTATATGCTGGGTGACCAGCTAACAAAACTGGTTACCTCGGACTCGTTGCCATCAGCGGAACGTATAAAAATAGGGAATACGCACGACAGTTGGATTGAAAAAACTAAACATCAAATCACCCAACTACTAGCCAAATTCGCGGAGCAAGCCGAAACTAATCCACACCTGGCCGAGGGAAACGTCAATCTTTTCATCCAAAAATTTGAGAAGTTCCCAGCTGTGATCGATATCGATTATTACAAAGCCGCGCTTACCGATCTCTTAGCTAGCACAAGTGACGGAAACCTCAAAAGCCGGACAAAGCCACTCAGTGAAATACTCCACGCATCGATCCTAAAACACGGGGATCGCGCCATAATAGACGCAGTAAACACCGCCATAACAAACAACCAAATTGACCTATTTTTGCGAATAATGAACACCTTAATTACGAATCATCAGCAGCCCGAGTTCGTCGAAAAGGTGTTCAGGGTAATCTTAGACACTGCAGGTCCAGCATCGTCGTCGTCGGTTGTCAGTGACTCAAAATTGGACGACCAGACAGGCGAGTCCCGGCTTATCGAGGGGATAAGAGCAATACAAGATAAGTTCAAAATTGGGTTGACTGCAACGGGTACAGTTCGACCCAATGCTACCGCCGCCGCATCCAGCAGGCAGATGAGACACACACAGTTGCGCTCAGGGGCTTGGGATGATTATCAACTGCCCGCCCGTTCGGTAAGGGGGACTGCGCCAACCAACCCCGGGAGTAGCATTTATTTTTCCTCAAGCGACAACACACTAAGGCAGGCGCTTTTTCCAGGGCGCCCAGGTATCGATTCCGCCGAGTGGGGCACCGATTAAAATGAGTGAGTTTGGGTTGGAGACGAGGCGAAGACTATCAAGGAGCGGAGCAAGTGCGGAGCGGTATAGTTGAGCTGAGTTTCCGGCCCAAAATCGCTCATTTTAACTCGGTGCTAGAAGTAGGTCTGGAGGGCACTGACCTCCATCCTCCGATTCATAAAGTCCGATATAGCCTGTACCGTAGCCAACGCGCCAGACATCGTCGTTACGACCGGAACATTCAGCTGAAGGGCAGTCTGACGAATAATTACTTCATCCTTCATTGGATTTTTACCACTGGGGGTATTGATAATCAGTTGAATTTCGCCATTTTTAATCGAATCAACAATATTCGGACGGCCTTCATAAACTTTATATACCGTACTCGCAGTCAATCCCACCGATTCTAAATGTTTAGCTGTGCCTGCGGTCGCCACCAATTCAAATCCCATCTCAGCCAAGGGTCTCGCAACCGCCTCAAGCTTGGCCTTATCCCGAGACTTCACACTTAAAAACACACGACCAGAGGTTGGAATTTGCTGTCCTGCCGCCAACTGAGCTTTTAGATACGACATCCCAAAATGGGTATCCAAGCCCATTACCTCCCCTGTCGACTTCATTTCAGGTCCTAACAAAATATCAACACCAGGGAATTTATTAAACGGAAACACCGCTTCTTTAACAGCGGTATGGGTCATAACAGGCACCGTGATATTCAATTCATGAATTGTCTTACCCAATATAACTTTAGTCGCCATCTTCGCCCACGGAATGCCGGTGGCCTTGCTTACAAAGGGGACCGTACGGGACGCACGAGGGTTCACTTCTAAGACATAAATCTCGTCATCTTTAACAGCAAACTGAATATTCATAAGCCCAATCACCGAAAGCTCCAATGCAATCGATCGCGTCGCCACTTTGATGGCCTCAACAACAGGCTCAGACAGCGAATGGGGCGGTAACGAACAGGCAGAATCTCCTGAGTGAATCCCCGCTTCTTCAATATGCTCCATAACACCGGCAATAATCACGTCCGTACCATCGGACAAGGCATCCACATCTACTTCAATCGCATCTTCGAGGTATTGATCGACTAGCAACGGTTTTGAAGCCGAAATTTCAACTTGTCCAGAATTCATATACCGAACAATTTCGTCATCGGCATACACAATCTCCATCGATGCCCCCCCTAACACGTAAGAAGGTCGTACCAATACTGGATACCCAATTGAATTCGCAACCGCTAACGCTTCATCCAAAGACACCACAATACCATTTTGAGGTTGGCGCAAGCCCAATTTAGTAATCATAGTTTGAAACTTGTCACGATCTTCAGCAATATCAATACTCGCTGACGAGGTACCTAAAACCTTAACCCCTGCTTTTTCGAGTTCAACAGACAAATTAAGGGGCGTCTGACCACCAAATTGAACAATAACGCCCAAGGGTTTTTCCCGCTCATAAATATTCAATACGTCTTCAAAGGTTAACGGTTCAAAATACAATTTATCGGAAATATCATAATCCGTAGACACCGTCTCCGGGTTCGAGTTCACCATGATACTTTCCAACCCATCTTCTCGGATCGAAAACGACGCATGAACACAACAGTAATCAAACTCGATTCCCTGTCCAATCCGGTTAGGCCCCCCACCCAAAATCATAACTTTTTGTTTTTCGGTTACCCTAGCCTCGTCTTCTAATTCATAAGTCGAGTAAAAATACGGCGTCACTGATTCAAACTCAGCCGCACAAGTATCCACCAATTTATAAGTTGGTAGCACACCCGCCGCTTCGCGGAGTTGCCGAACCTCAAGTTCGGAAGACTTACCTAACAAAGTAGCCAATTGACGGTCAGAAAATCCCCATTCCTTAGATCGGCGCAATGATTTTGGATCTTCAGTAACAGTATCTGCATGGCGGACCAATTGTTCCATCTGAATCAAAAACCAGGGATCAATTTTTGTATAGTCTTCAATTTGTGCCACAGAATATCCATTCCGCAACGCATAATGAATATACGCAATCCGGTCTGGATTCGGCGTAACCAACTTAGAAATCAATGTTGGTTCATCCACAGCCTCTAAATCTTTCCCATCAAAACCAAATCCAAATCGCTTGGTTTCCAACGACCGCAACGCCTTTTGGAATGCCTCTTTAAAAGTCCGACCAATGGACATGGCCTCGCCAACAGACTTCATTGCCGTCCCCAAAACAGGAGTTGTTTGAGGAAATTTTTCAAAATTAAACCGAGGAATCTTGACCACACAATAATCAATTGAGGGCTCAAAACAGGCGGGAGTTTTGCGGGTAATATCATTCAACAACTCATCAAGCGTATACCCAATCGACAATTTGGCCGCAAATTTCGCGATCGGAAAACCGGTCGCTTTCGACGCCAACGCCGAACTTCGCGATACCCGTGGGTTCATTTCAATGACTATAACGCGGCCGTCCTTGGGGTTGACCGCAAATTGGACATTCGAACCTCCCGTTTCAACACCAATTTCACGCAATATCGAGATCGAAGCATCGCGTAACTGTTGATACTCGCGGTCCGTTAATGTCTGTGCCGGTGCAACAGTGATCGAATCCCCGGTATGAACCCCCATGGGATCTAAATTTTCAATTGAACAGATAATCACAACATTGTCGTTTTTATCCCGCATTACTTCGAGTTCGTACTCTTTCCAACCCAAAATCGATTCCTCGATTAATACTTCGGAAATAACACTACTACGCAATCCAGACCCCACAATGGACTCTAATTCGTCTTGGTTATATGCGATACCGCCACCGGTACCGCCAAGTGTGAACGACGGCCTAACCACACAGGGAAACCCCAATTCTTGCGCTGCCTTCTTGGCTTCTTCCAACGTATAAGCAACCGACGATCGGGCTGATTGAAGCCCGATTTTGTCCATCGCTTTTTTGAATGCACGTCGATCTTCGGCCTTTTCGATAGACTTCGCATTAGCGCCAATCATTTCAACATTAAAGGCCGATAAAATGCCGCGTTTATGAAGCTCCATCGCCAAATTCAATGCCGTTTGGCCACCGAGGGTTGGCAAAATCGCATCCGGCTTTTCACGCTCAATAATCTTGGTCAGTACTTCTGGCGTCAAGGGCTCAACGTAGGTCCGATCCGCCAACGTCGGATCGGTCATAATCGTTGCTGGATTGGAATTTACCAAGACAACCTCATACCCTTCCTCACGCAATGCTTTACATGCCTGAGTACCTGAATAATCGAACTCACATGCCTGACCAATGACAATTGGCCCAGACCCAATCAGCAGGATACGTTTAATATCGGTTCTTTTCGGCATATAATTTAATTTTCCTTGTTCCTAAAGAATATTTTCCCTTGTCTTTCACTTTGAGTGGGTATTTTCCATCAAAGCACCCTGTACAATAGTCACTGGGCGCATACATGGTCACCGCTTTTAACATCTGCTGTTTGCTGAGATAGCCGATACTATCTGCCCCAACGTACTTCAAGATCTCATCCATGGTTTTTTGAGCCGCAATTAATTTCTCACGCTTCGGAGTATCAATTCCAAAATGACAAGGATGGGTAATCGGGGGCGACGAAATCCTCAAATGGACTTCTTTCGCACCCGCTTGGCGAATCGCAGCAACCCGCTGTTTCGAGGTCGTACCCCGAACCAAGGAATCATCCACGACAATCACGCGTTTACCTTCGAGCACAGATCGAATCGGATTCAATTTTACCTTAACCGCAAAATCGCGAATTTTTTGGGTGGGCTGAATAAATGTACGCCCAACATAGTGATTTCGAGTCATTCCAATTTCAAACGGAATACCTGATTCCTCTGCAAACCCAAGAGCCGCACTATTCCCAGAATCCGGGATCGCCATGACCAAGTCGGCATCTACTGGATATTCTTTAGCCAGAGCACGCCCAAAGGCCTTACGAACATGGTGTACCGTTTCACCAAACACGGTGCTATCCGGCCGAGCAAAATAAACATGCTCAAAAATACAAAATGCCTTACGCGACTGGACGTTAATCTTTGTTGATACTATCCCCGTCTTATCGATCATAATAATTTCGCCGGGCTCAATTTCACGAACGTAAGTCGCTCCGATAAGGTCAAACGCACAAGTTTCAGACGCGACCACGTAGCCCTCTCCTAAACGCCCTAACACCAGTGGTCGGAACCCAAAAGTATCCCGAGCCGCAACTAAGTATTTTTCGCCCAAAATAACCAACGAAAAGGCGCCCTCGATTTTGCCCAACACCTCTTGATAAATTTCAAGTGGTTTTGTCAGTTTTGACCGGGAAATCAAGTGCAAAATAACCTCGGTATCTACGGTTGTCTGAAACAACGCCCCATCCGCTTTCAACTGATTATAAATCGTATACGCATTGGTCAAATTGCCATTATGTCCAACTGCAACTTTACCTTTAGAGGTCTTTGTATATAACGGCTGAACATTATTCATCAACGACGCACCGGTCGTGGAATATCGAACATGTCCCACAGCAGATAATCCTTTAAGATGGGACAAATTATCGGGATTAAAAATCTCGGAAACAAGTCCCATGTCCTTTACGACATAAAAGTTAGAGGTATCCGCAGAAACAATCCCCGCACTCTCCTGCCCTCGATGCTGCAATGAGTAAAGACCTAGATAACAGATTTGAGCCGCTTCTTTACATCCCCAAACACCGAACACCCCGCATTCATCTTTAAACACATCATCATCGTGACTCATTGGACAAAATCCTGAGCCACAACCATGGCCTTGGCATCACGATAAACGCGCATCATTTCAACAAATTCCTTAAACAAATACTTTGAATCGTGAGGCCCGGGCGCAGATTCGGGATGGTACTGAACAGAAAACGCAGGAAACTTCCGATGTTTAAAGCCCTCCACGGTATGATCGTTCAAATTGACATGAGTGACTTCGATATCATCCGCAGACAAACTTTCCGCATCAACACAAAAGCCATGATTTTGCGAAGTAATTTCGACATGCCCGGTTGCCAAATTTTTAACCGGATGATTCGCCCCATGGTGCCCAAACTTCAATTTGTAGGTCTTACCGCCTAGCGCCAACCACAAGAGCTGATGCCCCAAACAAATTCCAAATATTGGCACTTTACCGAGCAACGTTTTAATCGCAGTAATGGCTGATGTCACCGGCTCAGGATCACCTGGACCATTCGATAAAAAGACACCATCAAAATCCTGTGCCAAAATCTCGTTTGCGTCAATCGTACTCGGAAATACCGTACAATCACAGCCATGCGACGCCAACAACCTTAAAATATTATATTTAACGCCAGTATCAATCACGGCAACCCGAAATTCAGGAGCCTGGCCAGCCATGGGCCACTGATACGATCCAGATGCGGAAACCTTATCGGCTAAATTCAACCCTTGCATTGTCGGAGACGACTTGATGCGCCTCAACGCGATTTCCAAAGATTCATTAGACGTAGTCAGCAACGTTCGCTGCGCGCCGTGATCACGCAAGTAACGGGTAATTGCTCGGGTATCCAACCCCTCTACCCCCAACACTCCATTTTGTTCCAAATAGCTTTTAAGCGACTGCTTAGACCGCCAATTACTAGGAAAGTCGATATATTCTCTCACCAACAAGGCTTCCAAAAACAAACCCCGACTCTCAACATCTTCTGTGTTAATACCGTAACTACCAATCATGGGATACGTCATCAACACCATCTGCCCGCAGTAGGACGGATCAGTTAACACTTCTTGATATCCCGACATTGCTGTATTAAATACCACTTCGCCAAATCGTTCTCCGGAACCGGCAAATGCCCGGCCGTGGAACACCGTACCATCTTCAAATATTAGTCGCGCATCCATGAGAACCCTATCTTTTCGGGAGATTCGTTGAACTTATTAATAGCAGGGCCATGTTATAGGGTTTTACTTTTTTTTGAAAGTGATCGTGACAAAAAAAGCCCCCGAATCAAGAGTGGACATATGGATAAGACCAAAATCCCCATAACGACGGCAACCATATTTTGAGCAACCCATGGAATCGCACCAAAGAAATAGCCTCCCACCATAAATAATCCAACCCAAATCACACTCCCGAAAACCGTGTAAATTAAGAACTGGGCCCAAGCCATCGCCCCTAAACCTGCAAAAAACGGCGCAAACGTCCGGATTATGGGAAAGAATCGCGCCATTACGATCGTCATCCCGCCGTATTTATCAAAATACACCCGAGTTTTTTCAATATGGGCGGCATTCACAAATGGAATTTTGCCGTCTTTAAATCGT
>Ga0214917_10001124_pt1 | contig 34912 bp, 32 predicted proteins | sample LL_1208_BB_MetaG_FD_177983 | JGI IMG/M metagenome (GOLD analysis project Ga0214917, IMG submission 177983) | Freshwater microbial communities from Lake Lanier, Atlanta, Georgia, United States - LL_1208_BB | ecosystem: Environmental > Aquatic > Freshwater > Lake | place: USA: Georgia | collected... | reverse complement strand
GCACTCTCTAGTTGAATTTGTGTGACAGTTAGTCCAATTAGCGATACCGCCATCGCAACAATTATTAATACGGCGGGAATTACCATCGCAAATTCAGCGATTGCATATCCGTGTGTGCGTTGGACTAGGTGTTTGCCCTCATCTAGTCCAACGCCATGTTCACTGCTCATGCTTAACTGAAGAAGAGAAAACTAAATGCTCGTTGAACAATCTTCCAAATTAGGTCCTGTACTTCTGGGCTAGTCAGCAGCTTTAGAAGAACTCCCCCTAATCCGGCTGCAGCAATAGTGCCTACTGCATACTCTGCGGTGGTCATGCCTTGTTCGTTAATGAGCACCTTTTTCATTTTTGACTTCACTTTTCCCCCATTTCTAATAATGCGCAATTGCGCAATTGCAGTTTGTTTTGGTTGGCCTAATTTTGAAAGTTGATATGCATAATTGTTTACTTCATGAGTCTGTGGATTATTTAATGAATCCACCTATAAATCCCGCAACTATTGGTAAGACGGCAAGCAAAATGAATGCGGGCAAGAAACATAAGCCCAAAGGCAAGACACTCTTAACTGCTACAGATTTGATTCGTTTCAACTTTTCAGTGTCAATCGCACTTTGAATAATATATTCCGCATCGGCTAATTGATCACCTATTGGACTACCGGCATTTAGTGCGGCAATCAAGATATCAGTTACCAATTGCCAGCGTGGATTAGTAATTGTGATTTCTTCAAGTCCGCGGGCAAGAGGGTGGCCGATTCGAAACTGATTCAATGCGTTTTCAAGTTCTAACGCAGCTGCCTTTGGTGACTGCATCAGCGAATATACCAATGCGTCACTGATTGTCATTCCTGAACTGATACCCAATTGAATCATTTGTAATACGCAAAGGATTTCAGTACTTGTTGCTTTACTTAATTCCAATTGCGTGGGGTCAACTTTTGCATCGTTCTTGATCTTCACGACATGCTTTTTGGTTACATACTTTCTAGGTAACGGAAACCAAAGACATACCGCAAGACAAATACATAGAGCTGCCAGAATATTCATTTGACATCAACCAGAGCGCTGTTCAGTAAGCGCTTAATCCAAAGCCAACCAGCCACTTCAAGAATTACTCCAAAAACTAAACAGGTTCGTCCAACTGTTGAACTAAGTAACCATGAAATGGAATCTGTTCCCAGAATCAACCCCATGCCTGCACCCATTACCGGAAGCCCAGCGAGCACAAAAACTGTTGCTTTTGTGCTCGCCAATTCAGTTGATATCAACTGTTCTTGTGTCCTGCGATTCATCATTGCTTGAGTAATTCGATTTAATGCTTCGGTCACACTGCTACCAGTACTTGAATTGATTTCCAGCAAGTTTGCACAATTAACCAATAGCGAAAATGTGTTTTCAAGTGAATCTTTATGCAGAGCTGGCAACACATCCACTTGTGAGGCTAATGCTTGTCTTGTATTCAAAAGGGCAAACCCCGGTGCCCGATTTACAGCAAATCTGAGAGCATCAGTGAAGTTAGCGCCCCCCGCTAATTGACTCTTCAAATTGAATACAAATAGGAGTTCTTCCTCAAATGACATCTTCCGTTTTGTTTTTTGTTTCAACGGACATTTCATCAATGGAGGCCTTGAGGCAAAGCCTATTTTTGGCAATGGTCTTGCCGATAACGCTGCAGCTAGCGACAAGCACATAGTTATAGCAAGTGATTTCATGCTACTGTCTTCAACGTCGTAAAAGTTGTCATCGATTTTGTGACTACATCTCCATCAGACGTTCTTTCCAACTTTGCTAGTTCAGCAACACCGCGCTTTCCATCGCGAACACTCTTCATCTGAATCACAACATCGAAAGCTGAATACATTTGGGCATGGATTGCTTCGCGCGGTAGCCCGGCTAATAGTCCCAGTGACTCGATACGAGTTGGCACACTTGCCGCCTCATCAGCATGGATTGTAGTTGCACTTCCTTTGTGACCGGTATTAAGTGCAAGCAATAGATCGCTTACCTCAGTACCTCGAACCTCACCGACGACAATTCGATCAGGTCGCATACGCAATGCTTGTCGCACTAGATCTGTCATTGGAACGCCACCGGATCCTTCACTATTTGCCAAGCGTGCTTGGATGCTCACTACATGTGGATGTGGAATTAGAAGCTCAGCGGAATCCTCAATTAATACGATCCGCTGATTCCCTTGAACTTTGGCAAGCATTGCTGCCAACAAAGTTGTTTTCCCGCTGCCAGTTCCGCCACTAATTATGAAACTTTGTTGTGTGGCAACGACCTCGCAGATTCCTTTGTATGTCGCGTCATCAAGGCTTCCAGCCGCATGCATGTCTTCTAGCGTTATTTGCTTACGGGATGGAATTCGAATCGCCATCGAAACTCCAAAAGTTGAGATAGGAGGGAGTACTGCATGGAATCTCATGCCAGCGTCAGTTCTAATGTCTACAAATGGATGTGATTCATCTAATCTGCGGTGTCCTCGGGTAGCAATTCGCTTAGCGAACTCTTGTGCTGCCGTTTCTGAATGGAATTCAATATCAGTTCGTTCTAATCCATTGCCCCTATCAATCCAGACTTCATCGAATTGCTTCACCAAAATATCTGTGAGGTTGGGTACAAACAGTAGTTCTTCGAGGGGACCAAGTCCAAAAATCGAGGTTAAAACTTCATCAACTAATTCAACTAGATCAGTTTGTGATGTGGCTGGGTATAGCATGCGAATGATTTTTGAAACTGATTCAGCGTTTGGTTCAATCCTGGCTTCAATACACGCCGCTTGGACTTGCTCCAAAATGTTAGGCAACTGACTTAAGTTCTCTAAGGTATGAGATGCGTTGAGCTAGAGAGTTTAGATTTCTAGTGAATCCTCCAAGATTTATTCCCGATACGCCGAACCCTTGCTCAATTTGTTCAACTATTCGAACGTCTGTGTTTATGACAGCGGCAAGAGGCGTGTTTAACAACTCGGCAATCTGCATAGGATCAAGACTCGACCCTGGGATACTTCGCACTACCAATTCGATGCGCTTTGCGTAGCCAGCTAGGCCGGCAATACATAGTTTTGCGCTGGCACATCCTCGTACGGTTGCAGTAGTTGCTACTAAAATCACATCACAATCTGCGATTGCATCAAGTGAGAATTCCTTATTGCTGGCCCTAGGAAAATCTATTACTACCAATTCGCAAACTTCTTTAAGTTTGTCTAAGATCAAATTTCTTTGAATTGAAGTTTCAGCAAAAGTCATTGGGCCATTGGTCAGCAGACCTACGCTTTCACGACTGGGCAAACTGCGATACACATCGTTGCCATTTATTGAGCCGGATAGTTCAGAAAAATCTTGCCAACGCATTCCCTTTTGATTTTCAAGTCCGAATGCAATGTCTAAGCTCGCTGAACTTTGATCGAGGTCAACTAGGGCAACGTCGTGGAAGATTTGTCTGGCATGGAATGCCAAACCACAAGCGGTAAGGGATGCTCCTGCCCCGCCTGAGGCTGGGACTACGCCAACGGAAAGTCCTTTAGTTTTAACTGGCTCGCTTAGGTGTTCTATCAACCAATCACGAGAATCTGGAATGGTTGCAACGTGTTTTGCCGAAAGCCGCATAGCGCTGGACCAGGTTTGAGTATTAGTAGTTCCAGCGACAACTAAGATTACATCGTTATGAACAAATTCAATCTCTGAACATTCTTGACTCACAAATACTCGGTATGCGAGGTCAATTTCCGATTTTGTTGGTTCACTTGCGACAACTAAATGCGTTTGAGTAACGGCAGCAATTGTCTTAAATTCACTGATTACTCGATCGTCGTTCGTAATTAGTAGGGCGTGCATTTGTACTCCAGATTCCAGAGGGCGCAAAATCGCGCAACTTCGAAATCATGGTTCGTTTCATGAATTATCGAAATCCCCCCACAGCAACCTGTGTTGGACACGGGAGTGTGGAAAAGGTGAGAGCCCTCTCGGGGGGAGAGGGCTCTCTAATCGATACGGGGGGTGTATCGATGTTGACTACTTGAAAGCAGTCCTTACAAGACTGACGAATTTCTATAGAAAATTCAAGTTAATGTTTTGCATCGGCCATTTCAGCCAATTCCTTCGCCATTTCTATGCCTCTTCGAATGGCTTCACCTTGCCAGGAAATCCAGGCTCCAACACCATCTTGGGTCCCAGAAACATATCCGGTCAAAGCTTTTACATAAGCCGGACGGCCAAGTAAAAATGCACCATACTCACTCATCACAAGTCCATCATTGTCAACGTCGCGAGCGGCCAGAATCAATCGAGTGCTAGCACGAGCGACTAAGTACGAACCCTGGGTAAACGGTCGTAAGGCAGCAAGTTCCGCATGCGTTATCGCAGCTATCAAAATTGAAGAAACTTTTGATTCGATGACTAAATCAGTTAGCTGACTTAATCGCTCTTGCAGAACTTCATGTGGCGGCAGACTTCCTAATCGAAGTGGGTCATTGACGTCATTGGTTGTTCGCGGTCTGCCGCGGTCCTCTTCGGTAGATACAAAAGTATGAAGTCGTGCCAAGACTTTTAGTGGTTCGGATTTAAATGCCAAACGTTGGAGGTCTGCTTCGGCAGTTACCAAAAGTCCTTGGTCGGAAAGTGATCCCATTGGCGAAACTTCAGGGTCCATAGTTGGATCTTTTGGCATTTGGGCCCCATCCAACGCGGCAGTGGCAAAGCCAGCAATTCTTCGGGTGTAAGGAATCAGTGCATCTTTGTGTCGACGTACAGTTCGATTCCACATCAATTCGTCAATTGCTTTTAATGTGGCGTCACATTCGCTGGTTACACCAGGAATTGATAGCAGATTACTTAATGGGTCAACTTTGGATTGCGACGACACTTTTATTACTTGGAACCGGAACGCAAATTTGAAATTATTTGCACGGTGTTCGTTACGGACTGCGCGGTCTTAGAGCCAAAGGTTATCTTGGAGATTTGTCGCTTAGCTAATAGACCAAGGATAATTGCCCCGACAGTGAGTCCACCAACTACAAACAAGAAGCTCACCCAAAGTTCATAGCCAAGTGTGTTTAGGTAACAAGCAGCAGCAATGAATACAAACACGACTGCAAGATTTGCCATTGCTATGGCGGTAATAAAGAGGCCCGAGGATTTTGCAAATCGCCCAACAGACTCTTTGGCTTCTGCTTGTGCCAACTCGATGTGGCTAGTTACTAGCGAGGATAGATCCTCTTTGATCGAACTAATCATTGCTATAAAGTTCGCATCTTTTTCTAGGCTCATACTTATATCGTAATACAGAATAGAGGGTTTCTAAATCTATTGAGCTACTCGGTTTTATAGCGCCCAATGGCCATTGATCGTAACGAGATCACTAACACCGAAACACTTATTGCAACTAGGTTGGTGAAAATAATTGCGAATTTACTTGTCGCCAACATCGCGACATTGTCTCCAAACGAAACTTCAGCGATTAACAGCGCAACAGTGAATCCAATGCTAGCCAAGGAACCAACTACAGCTACGTCCCACCACGTCAATGCTGGATTTAGAGTTCCGTTAGTAAATCGCGAAACAATAAATGCTCCAAGCGTTACTCCAATTGGTTGCCCAATGATTAATCCACAGAGCACTCCCATAGTTAACGGATCAGAAAGTGCTTCCCCCAAGCTGGTGCCCAGAATATTCACGCCCGCAGCCAAAAGTGCGAAAACCGGTACGGCAAAGCCTGCGCTAAATGGCCGGAGCTTAACTTCGGCTTTGTCGCAAGGAGAAATTGATTCGTTTTCAGTTTTTCTAACTCGCATGAGCAATCCCATTACTACGCCAGCGATAGTTGCGTGGATTCCACTTCGAAACATGGCATACCAAATGATTAAGGCGAGCGGTAGAAAAATCCAAAGCGAGGTGACTTTTCTAGACTGCAGAAATCCAAAGGCAACAAGTAATGAAACTGCAGTTAGAAACCAGGCTAAGTAAAAACCATGCCCATAGAAAATTGCGATAACAATAATTGCCCCAAGATCATTAACCACTGCAAGGGTTAACAGAAACGAGCGTAATTCAATTGGTAGTCGGTGACCCGCTATTGCTAGAACGGCAAGCGCAAATGCGACATCTGTGGAAATCGGTAATCCCCATGCCGCTTGCGATGTGGTTCCGTAGTTGAAAGCTGTGAAGATTGCAGCCGCAACTAACATTCCTCCGAGTGCTGCGCCTATTGGAACCGCTGCAATTCGTGGATTAGACAATGTTCCGTGCACAAATTCGTGCTTCAGTTCGCAACCGATAACAAAGAAGAAAACGGCAAGCAAGAAATCTGCAGCCCAGGTACTTAGAGATAAATGAAGATGCAGGGACTCAGGTCCAATTTGGTAACTGACTAATGACTGATATGAATCTGACCAGCTCGAATTCGCCCAAATTAGCGCTATAGCTGCTGCGCCCATGAGCAACAAGCCACCGACTGTTTCATTTTTTAACGCACTTGTTATCCATCCCTGTTCGGTTTCTGGAACAGGGTTAAGTACATCTACGTCGTGGGACACGCTTTCGACTTTATCCCAAAAAACTAGTCATCATCTGTTGATGAATTGCTTAATCCATCACTAATCAAATTCATAATTGTTGGATCTGCAAGTGTTGTTACGTCACCCAAAGTTCGATTTTCAGCAACATCGCGCAGTAGACGGCGCATGATTTTTCCCGATCTAGTTTTTGGTAATTCAGCCACAATCAAAATCTGACGTGGCCTGGCAATTCCGCCGATCTCTTTTGCAACGTGAGCTCGTAATTCTTGTGCAACACCTGGTCCATCTTCAGAACCTGCACGCAAAATTACAAATGCCACGATTCCTTGTCCAGTTGTGTCATCGTTTGCCCCAACAACTGCAGCTTCTGCCACTGTCGGATGCGAAACTAGGGCTGACTCAACTTCGGTTGTTGAAATGCGGTGCCCGGAAACGTTCATAACGTCATCGACCCGACCGAGTAACCAAATAGCCCCGTCGTTATCCCACTTAGCACCATCGCCCGCAAAGTACTGAGATTTAAAACGCGACCAATAAGTTTCTTTGTAGCGATCCATGTCGCCCCAAATGCCTCGAAGCATTGCAGGCCAAGGTTCGGTTAAAACTAAATATCCGCCGCTACCGTGTCCTACTGCAACACCGGCATCATCGAGAATTTCTGCAGAGATTCCGGGAATCGGTCCCATCGCAGAACCTGGTTTTGTTCCAGTAACACCAGGTAGTGGACTGATCATGATGCCACCGGTTTCGGTTTGCCACCATGTGTCAACGATTGGGCAGTTGTCAGCTCCAATAACTTCGCGGTACCACATCCACGCTTCTGGATTAATTGGTTCGCCAACGCTGCCAAGTAAACGAAGGCTTGATAAGTCGTGCGCTTGCGGGAATTCATCACCCCACTTCATGAAAGTTCGAATTGCTGTCGGCGCAGTGTAAAGAATCGTCACACCATACTTGGCAACAATTTCCCACCATCGACCCTTGTGAGGGGTGTCGGGTGTGCCTTCATAAATTACTTGAGTCGCGCCATTTGCCAGCGGACCATAAGTTACATATGAGTGTCCAGTGATCCAGCCAACGTCCGCGGTACACCAATAGACATCCGTCTCAGGCTTTAGATCAAATATGACTCGATGTGTGTAAGACGCTTGCGTTAAGTAGCCACCGGTCGTGTGCAAAATTCCTTTAGGTTTTCCGGTTGTTCCGGAGGTGTAAAGAATGAATAGTGGATGCTCGGCATCAAAAACTTGCGGAGTGTGAGTAGTTGACTGGCGAACAACAATGTCATTCCACCAAACGTCGCGATCGTTATTCCAATTCACTTCTTGTTCGGTTCGCTTGACTACCAAAACATTTTTGACACTTGGCATGTTCTCAATAGCTTCATCGACGGCCGCCTTAAGCCCGAATGCACTTCCTTTTCGGAACCCACCATCAGCGGTGATAACCAAACTTGCAGAAGCATCTTCAATTCGACTACGAAGTGACTCTGCTGAAAATCCGCCAAATACAACTGAATGAGGTGCGCCAATTCGAGCGCAGGCCAACATTGATATGACTGCTTCTGGAATCATCGGCATATAGATAGCAACGCGATCTCCTGCCTTGATACCCAATTCTGTTAAAGCATTTGCAGTTTGACTAACTGAGTCGAGCAAATCTTTATAAGTAATTGTTTGAGTGTCCCCGCGTTCGCCTTCAAAGTGAATTGCAACGCGTGAACCATTACCAGCTGCAACATGGCGATCTACACAGTTAACTGAAACGTTTAACTTTCCACCAACAAACCATTTAGAAACTGGGGCTTCAGACCAATCTAAAACCTGACTCCACTTGGTATCCCACTGCAAATTTTCAGCTTGCTTACTCCAAAAACCTTCGCGATCTGATTTGGCACTTTCATATAGATCGGCTTTGCCATTAGCTTGGGCAGCAAATTTTTCAGACGGTAGAAACACTCGATCTTCGTGAGATAAATTCTCTAACGCTTCGCCGCTCATGTTCCCCACGCTTTCATTGCCGATGTCGATTTCATATTTAGATGTACCAACGATAGTTCTCTTAGTTAAGGCTATGGTCAAGCCAATTGTGAATTTTCTTAATATCTTGGGCGCTAACTGGTGGCAGCCAATGCTTTAATCTCCGCTGCGATCTTAGAAACTAGATTTGAAGGCTGCATTGGCCCCTCAAGTCCCGCGACCAGTCCTAAGAGCTCGGGAAATCCCGCCAAAGCTCCAGTTCTAGTTACTGTTCGCAATGGATTCTGGTCAGTAGGGGCTTCATCCCGATCTGCAATCAATCCTTGCCAAGTTGTTTCCCAGCTCGCCAAAATCTCCGGCTCTTGCGGCACCGAAAAGAAGTGTCCAACTGGAGCATCGTGACGCAAAGTTAAAAGTGATGAATCTTTTAGTCTTCGGACCAAAACCATTGACCAAGCTAGTTCTTTGTTTCCTTTTCGAATCGAGCATGGTGTTCTACACGTTCGTTGTCCACTAACCGTCGATATCGCATTAGGTACCCCTGCGCAAATACTCAGTGATGCTGCAACTCGCGAGTGGTTGTCACGAAGATAGATGCTCCAATTCTTTTGCGAGTCATTAGCCGTGATTACATTTTCAAATGCCTTGCGTTGTTGTCGATTAAGTGGGCAGGTATCGTTCTGCCACATGGAATTTGGTTGAGTTAGATACTCGGCGAGTTGCTTCGGATTTCCAGCGTGACCTAGCTCTTGCTCCCAACCTAGAAGCGGCAAATACTCGGTCATCAAATGAATTATGGAAAGGCCCATACTGATGTCGCCTTTGAGAATTCTTACTTCGAAAACTTCCAACAAAAGTTCAAACGTCGGAATTAATGAGCGTAATGCACCTAACGCTTCGACCTGCGGCTTCATCGGCCAGATTCGGAGTTCGAGATCTTCTCTAATATTTTGTGGGATAAACGAATCCTGACACCATGATTCGAAATCGTGTGTGTCAACATTTATAACCGCTTCACCAAGACGAGCTAAGTTTCGAATCTTTGTATGATTCTCAGGTCGACTCGTTGTCGCGGCAGTGGCCGGAGCACCATAGTCAACTGCGTCTAGCAAGCGCATGATTAACCAGAACTCATTCAAAGTTGCCAATTGACTCACTAAATTTGAAATATTGCTACGATCAACGTCTGCCAGAAGATCAAACATCACGTCGGCGCGTTTGCGAAGTCCTGGCTCAGTCCAAAGTCGAGTTACTGCAGGTGGAAGTTGTGATTCAGACACCAGAGCACTCTCCTGTATCTACGGCTTGCGTAGCAGTACTGGCTATTTCAACTCCCACCATAAACTCTTTGGCACTTAGCGCGTAGCCAGTTTCCGCATCCGTTGCAGATGAGGCAAAAACTAATCCTGCAACTGTGCCGTCTAGGGCAAACATAGGGGCGCCAGAATCCCCCTGCTTTATGTCTGCCGAGATCGCATAGATCTCCCGTGTCACCTGATTCTTTCCATAGATATCAGTGCCACCAGAATCCGAAATACTTCGGACTCTAGCTGGAATTAAAGTAAGTGGCCCACCGCCAGGAAAGCCAGAAACCACCGCATTCTCACCACGAGCCAGAGGTTTACCTATTCGCAACGCAACTGATGGAAAATCTTTGGTCTTGATAATTGCAACATCGCGCGCAGGATCGAAATACACAACTGTTCCTTCAAAGGCCTTTCCTTTTCCTTTAACTCGAACGGTGGGACTATCGACTCCAGCAACAACATGAGCGTTCGTGATAATCAAATCTGGGCCAACAACAAATCCTGAGCCAGTCAGTCGAGTGCTGCACTTCTTTGTTGTGCCTTCAACCTTGACTACTGATTCCAAGCCGGCAATTACGGCGGGGGCATCGATAGAAGTTAGATCTGGTGGATCTACGGCCGGAGCTAGTAAAACGTTTGCGAATCCTTCAGGCAAGCCTGAGTCGGAAACGTAAATTCGAACTGACTCCACGGCACTTCGTATTGACATGGGCATGTATTGCTCTAGGGCATTTAAGACTTTAGATTGCGAAACAGTATTGGTAAGCGATGAAACTGGTGCGGCCAATAATGTTGTGGCAACCAGCCAGAAAACTATTGACCAAGCTGTTAGTGATAAGACAGCACCCGACAGATTGTCTAGCAATCTAAGTGGTGACCAGCTAAAGAAGTTCCGTAGCCGTCGTCCTATGAAGCCTCCAATCCCACTTCCTATGCTGATGCCAATAAATAATGTTGCGGCACTTAATCCTGTTCGAGTTAATGAAGACTCAGTCGAAGCACCATTAACTATGTCGATCAATGCCTTACCGAGCCAGGCCCCAAAAATTAATCCAACAAGCGAGAATGCGCTAACGAATAATCCGCGCCGCCAACCAGATACCAATATGAAAACTGCGAAGACGATCAAGATTAGATCTAGGTAGAACGGGTTCAACTTGAAACTTCGGTGTTAGGTGCCGGTGCCGGCAATTCAACAATTTGAGTTTCATCCCAAGGGGTTGACCAGCCTGCAATATCCATTAGTCGACTAATCAATCCACCAGTAAATCCCCAGATGAGCATTGATTCGATGTTGAAACCGGGACCGAAAGATCCGTTGACATGGCGCACACGAGTTCGATTCTTTGGGTTTATCAAATCAGCTATTGGAATTTGGTGTACAGCTTGAACTTCATTGGCGTCAATATTTGTAATCTCATGTGGGGTATGCCACCAACCAAGAACTGGTGTTACCTTGAAGTTCGATGGTGGAATCCAGAGTTGTGGCAGTTCGCCAAGGATTTCGATCGAGTCTGGATTTAGTCCAATTTCCTCTTTAGCTTCTCGAAGCGCAGTTTGAGAAAGCGAACTATCTCCTTCTTCAACGCGTCCGCCTGGAAATGCTGGTTGACCAGGATGAGCTTTTAGGTGAGATGCACGTTCAATAATTACTACTTCACCAAAATTTTCTCGTGGGCCAAACAGTACAAGTACTGCCGCTTCGCGAGTCGACTCTTCTGGGACGGCATGCCTTGATAAATCACTTGGTTGCAACGATGGCAATCGAGTGACTAGTTGGTTCATCCATTCTGGTGCGCTCATCTCAGTCACCAGTCTTCACTAGTTTGGCCGCTTCAGTTGGATCAGTTGGCCCTTCACCAAAAGATGGGCACATTGTGGCAAGTTCACACGCACCACATGCTGGTTTGCGGGAATGGCACACGCGACGACCTAAAAAAATCAAACGGTGATTCAACATTGTCCAATACTCCGAAGGCAAGATGGCCATGATGTCGAATTCAACTTTTACTGGATCGGTATGTTTAGTCCAGCCAAGTCGTCGGGCAATGCGACCAACATGAGTATCTACTGTTACACCAGGCACTCCAAAGGCATTGCCTAAAACCACATTTGCAGTCTTTCTGCCCGCCCCTGGCAAAGTTACTAACTCTTCTAACGTGTTTGGCACTTCTCCATCAAAACGTTCAATGATTGCCGCAGATAGTCCTTTAATTGACATAGCTTTATTGTGATAAAAACCAGTTGATCTGATGATTACTTCGATGTCTTCGATTGACGCAGCTGCCAGGTCGGTAACGGTCGGAAACTTTTCAAACAAAACAGGTGTAACCATATTTACGCGTTTGTCGGTGCACTGAGCCGATAACACTGTTGCCACGAGGAGCTGTAGCGGATTTTCATAATCCAATTCGCATTTTGCTTCTGGAAACATCTGAGAAAGTTTTGCATCGATCGCAATAGCGCGAGCCGTTAAGGCAGTTTTAGATTCGCGCGGGGACATTACTTAAGACTAGATGATTACTTAGCGAGCGCGTTTTGATAACCGTTCAACATCAAGAATCTCCACTGATCGGGTTTCTAATTTCACCCAACCACGGCTCGCAAAGTCGGCAAGTGCCTTGTTTACGGTTTCGCGAGAAGCGCCAACTAGTTGTGCCAATTCTTCTTGAGTTAGATCGTGATGTACATACAGCCCGTCACTAGTCTTTGTGCCAAACTTTTCACCCAATTCCAAAAGCGCTTTGGCTACTCGACCTGGAACATCGGCAAAGACAAGATCTGACATGGTTTCGTTTGTTCGGCGCAAGCGATGCGCTAAAGCTTTAAGCAAGGACTTAGAAACTTCAGGACGACCGGCAAGCCAGGCGTGCAGATCATGATTGCCAAGTCCAAGAACTTGGGAATCGGTTACGGCAGTTGCTGTTGCAGTTCTTGGACCTGGATCGAAGAGCGACAGTTCACCGAACATGTCACCCGGGCCTAGCACCATTAAAAGTGATTCACGTCCATCACCAGAGGAGTGACTTAACTTAATTTTTCCTTCGGTAACAACGTAGAGACGATCGCCAGCATCGCCTTCCTTGAAAAGGTCTTGACCTTTTTTGACCATTTGTTGCGTCATCGATTGCTTTAACGCAATTGCGGCTTCGTCATCTAGCGCAGAAAAGAGCGGTGTGTTATGCAAATTACTGTCAATCATGTCCGCTACCTTTCTGCTTTCTAGATCTTGAAAATTAGTCGCGAACTTCGACGATGACTTCTACTTCAACAGGTGTGTTAGCCGGCAAAGCCGCTACGCCAACTGCAGATCTAGCATGCTTGCCGGCATCACCGAAAGCTTGAATGAACAAGTCGCTTGCACCGTTAATCACGACTGGCTGCTTTGTAAATTCTGGAGTGCTGGCAACAAAGCCAACAACTTTTACGACACATACAACTTTATCTAGGTCACCAATCAGGGATTTGATTGCTGCGATGGCATTGACTGCACATTGCGCGGCACACTTAGCTGCAGTTTCCTCGTCGACATCTTTACCTAGCAAGCCAGTTGCCATTAATACGCCATCAACGAATGGAAGTTGTCCAGATGTATAAACCAAATTTCCCGTGCGTGATGCTGGGACATAGGAGGCTACCGGTGGAACAACTTCTGGAACTGTGATTCCAAGTGCGGACAAACGATCTTCTACTGCGCTCATGTTTTTTCCTATTTCCCTAGTGATTAGAAAAGCTACTAGCCTTCTTTTGGTCGCTTGAAGTAAGCAACAAGATTTTCTGAATTCATGCCTGGAATGATTGCAACCAGTTCCCAACCGTCAAGTCCGAAATTATCCAGAATTGCCTTGGTGTTGTGAACCAATAATGGTGCGGTTAAATATTCCCACTTAGTCATATCAAGAGCATACGACAGTTAGTGACTTAGTAAAAATGTGGGAATCAGGCTCCGCGGACAAAAGCCACTGGGTCAAGGCGATCATAATCCTTGCGAGCATTCATAAGCAGTTCTCGCCATGAAGTAACGTTCGAGCGTCTACGCAAAAGCGCCCGACGTTCGCGCTCGGTCATTCCACCCCAAACACCAAATTCGATTTCGTTATCTAGCGCATCCGCAAGGCACTCGGTTCGTACCGAACAACCAGCACAAATTACCTTGACTCGATTCTGCGCTGCGCCTTGGACAAATAAAAGATCCGGATCAGTATCGCGGCAAGCTGCGCTGCGACTCCATTCAGCATTCCACATTGACGATTTGTATCCCCTCATACTTGGATTAACGTCTATCGATATTTCCCTTTGCAAAATGCTAAGGCAAACACCATTGGCTCAACTATTGGGGTAGGTGATAGGTCATGTCAATACCTGCAGCCAGTTATTTCTGCGAAATTGCAACTGTTATGCCTTTGATATATTTGCGTTTCGTGCCTGGCATTTAGCGAGTTACCATTGAATAACTATGGAAAATAACCCTGGGGGAACTGGTCTAGACCGGGTTGGTCTATTAACCAGAATGGCTACTTTCGTCGCCCTTGCAGGCGTAGTTGGCGCTCTTATCGTGCTACCAGTGATTGGTGGCGTAGGGCTGGCAACTCGAAATAGCGCTCAAGCATTCAACAGTTTGCCAAGCGACCTGACACAAGTTCCACTACCACAGCAAAATACTTTGCTTGATGCAGATGGAAACATCCTGGCAGTGCTTTATGCACAAAATCGAATTGAAGTTCCAATCGAGAAAATTTCCCCACTTATGCAGCAGGCAATTATCGCGATTGAAGATCAGCGGTTCTTCAATCACGCTGGGATCGACTTCAAGGGCACACTGCGTGCATCGATCTCAACTGGTGCTGGTGGACAGGTTCAAGGTGGATCGACAATCACTCAACAGTACGTAAAGCAAATTTTGTTAACTGCGGCTACAACTAAGGATGAGCAAGAAGCGGCTGTTGCAGTATCTATTAACAGAAAGATTCGTGAAGCACGATATGCAATCGGACTTGAAAACAAGTTGTCGAAAATGCAAATTCTTGAGGGCTATTTAAATATCGCCTACTTTGGTGCCGGCTCTTATGGGGTGGAGATTGCATCTCAAAGGTATTTTTCAAAATCTGCTAATCAGCTAACTTTGAGTGAAGCTGCAACGCTTGCGGGTTTGGTCCAAAATCCATCGAGATATGATCCGACTCGCTTCCCGGAGCGAGCTGAAAATCGCCGCAATGAAGTGTTAAATGCAATGGTAGATGCTGGATACATCACACAAGAGCAATCAGATCAAGCTAAGGCTATACCGGTAAAGACAGATCTTAAGCCGGCTGAATTATCAAACGGTTGCGTAACTTCCTATGCGCCATTTTTCTGTGATTACGTACTCACGGTTTTAATGAATGACCCAGTATTTGGTGATACTCCAGAGGCGCGAGCAAGACTTTTAGCAGTCGGTGGACTCACTATCAAAACAACCTTAAGCCGTGATGCACAAGTGTCTTCCCAAAAGGCAGTTGATGAGAAGATTCCATTTGACGATGCAAGCGGTAAAGCTGCTGCTATCACAATGATTCGGCCAGGCACCGGCGAAATAACTGCAATGGCTCAGAATCGAAAATGGGGACGCAGCGGGGCTGGCTACACAACAGTCAACTACAACGTTCCAGTGTCAGCGAACGGCACAGTTGGATTCCAGGCAGGATCAACATTTAAAACCTTTACGATCGGTGCTGCTTTCAAGTTGGGATGGGATCCTTTCAAAGTTATCAGCGCTCCGGGGAAAAAGATTTTTAAGGAATTCAAGGAGTGCGGCACGGGTGCAAAGTTCGCCCCTTACCCAGTAAGAAATTCAACTGGCTCTGGCGCATTTGATATTTTTAGTGGAGCAGCATTCTCAGTTAATACCTACTTTGTAGGACTGGAAGAAAAAATTGGCCTTTGTGAGCCTCTTGCCATAGCCAAGGCTGCTGGAGTGCAGCAAGGAAACGGCGAAGACTTCAAGGGTTATCCATGTTTCACGCTTGGTTGCTTCGATGTAACGACTCTCGACATGACTGAGGGAATGGCGACATTCGCAGCTCATGGTGTTCATTGCGATCCAATTGCAATTTCCGCTGTCACAGATCGTTACAAAAACGAACTTGAAGTGCCATCAGCAAACTGCATCCAAAAAATCGATGTAGAGGTTGCAGACAGCACAACTGCGGTCTTGGCTGGCGTTGTCGATGGCCCGTTAGGCGGCAGAACTGGTCGAGCGATGTACTTTGATCGTCCCGCTGCTGGAAAGACAGGAACGACTGACAATTCAGCTGCGGTGTGGTTCGTTGGGTACACACCTGACATGGCTGCCGCAGTTTGGGTTGGCGATCCACGTGGCGGGCAAACTCACCCAATGAAAAACGTTCGAATCAATGGTCAGTATTACGGTCAAGTGTTCGGATCAACCATGCCAGGACCAATTTGGCGTGATGCCTTGCGTGGCGCACTTGCGAAAGTTCCAGCAACACCGTGGAATCTAAAAACTTTGAACGGCATAAATGCTGGAGGTTTTGGCAACACAATCACGGCAAGCAAAGATGCCTGCGGAGGTCTGAAAGATACCGAGTTGATCACTTGTGAAACCGAACAAGCGATGGAAAATTTTGCAGATGAACTAAAAAGCGGTGAGTTGGTCATCGATCCGTTAACAGGAAAAGCGATTCCAAATCCAGCCTTGGTTGATCCGGTTCCTACTGAAACCCCAGTGCCAAATCCAGATCCGAGTTCTTCAATGACCACAACGCCGTAAGGTTAAAGGCTCGATATTTCTCATTGGTCTGGCAAGGTATAGATATGACAAACCTCAAAGAGCAAATTCAAGCTGATCTAACTTCTGCTATTAAGGCAAAAGATTCACTAACTTCGGGGACTTTGCGTATGGTGCTGTCTGCGATCACGAATGAGGAAGTCTCAGGAAAAGAATCTCGAGTACTCGATGATCAAGACCTGATCACCGTACTTAATCGGGAAGCCAAAAAGCGTAAAGAGTCTGCTACTGCTTATGACGACGCCAAGCGGCCCGAACTTGCCGATAAAGAACGAGCTGAACTTGAAATTATCCAGGCATACCTTCCAGCCGCTCTATCGGAAGAAGATTTAGCAAAGATCATTTCAAGTGCCGTCGCTGAAGTTGCAGCAAGTGGGTCCACTGGTCCAAGTGCAATGGGAGCTGTAATGAAGCTTGTCTCGCCACAGGTTTCCGGAAGAGCAGATGGCAGTGCAGTAGCTGCCGCAGTGAAGTCTGCACTGGCTTAACTAGTTCTGACTTGACCCAAAGTATTTTTGTTTTGTGCCCCGCAATAGTGTGTGGCTGTGAGTAGCTCAATAAAGACCAAAGTCGCCATTGGTTTGGGAACTATGTACATCGCCTGGGGCACTACCTACATCGGAATCGCATTCACGATTGAAACTATGCCGCCACTTATATCTATGTCATTTAGATTCGTAGCCGCGAGTTTGGCACTCTTTGTATTTATTGGATTTAGAAGTGGCTGGAATGCATTACGAATAAGCCGCAAAGAGATGACAAGCGCAGTTTTCTTAGGTGTCCTAATGCTTGGAACTGGTCTGGGAACTATGGCATTTGCTGAAAAGGTGGTTCCGATCGGCGTAGCATCTTTGATTGTTGCAGCGATGCCGATTTGGACAGCGCTGTTTAGGACACTTGATAACGATCGGCCTAAGATTTCTTCGCTAGTTGGAATTGTTGGTGGATTAATTGGGATCGGCATAATCATGTTGCCTGGCCATACGATTGCGCGGCCCGACTCTGGTGGACAAAATGTCACACTTTGGATGTTCATAATTTTATTTGGCAATTTATGTTGGTCACTTGGCTCATTTATTGCACCTCGCATGGAGACTCCAAGTAATCCATTGGTCTTGAGCACATACGAAATGGCTGGGGCTGGAGTCGCGCTATTTATTGCCGGAATGATTCACCACGAATCAATTTCAGATTTTATGGATGCCAGCTCCAGATCTTGGAGCGGCTGGTTTTATCTAGTTACCGTTGGGTCCCTGATCGGGTATACCGTCTATACCTGGCTACTTGAAAATGCGCCGATTACTTTGGTGTCTACTTACGCCTACGTGAATCCAATTGTTGCCGTAGCGCTTGGCATTGTTATCTTCAATGAAACACTTACACCAAACATCTTGATTGGTGGCTTCATAGTTATTGTCAGCGTTGCAATAGTCGTTGCTGTTGAATCTGTTAAAAAACAAACTCTTTCGCAAGGTCAATAACCCTTTCAAGTGCTTGGCGTTCGCCAATACTGATCCGAACGCCCTCACCTGGGAATGGTCGAATCGAAACCGCAATACCTTCACTGCGCTTAGCAAATTCTTCAGTGCGCTTCCCCATTGGAATCCACACAAAATTAGCTTGGCTTGGTGGAATCTTAAAACCAAGCTTTGCCAACTCTGATTCAAACCATCGTCGTTCCTCGATTACTTCGTCAACGCGCTGAAATAACTCTGATTCATGTTCCAGCGATGCAACAGCCGCTACTTGAGCAATGTTAGAAACACCAAATGGCACCGCAGTTTTCCGCACTGCGTCCGCAACATTTTTTGGCCCGATAAAGTATCCAACTCGCAAGCCTGCAAGACCATAAGCCTTTGAAAAAGTTCTCAGCACACCGACATTTGAATTTGCTTTCATTGTGGCGATGCCATCAATCGCATCCTTATCTCGATTGAATTCAACATATGCTTCATCAATTACGACAAGGATATCTTTAGGAACTTTTGCCAAGAATTCATTTAACTTTTGTTGAGTAACAATTCCACCAGTTGGATTGTTTGGAGTGCAAACAAAAATAACCCGCGTTTTTGATGTGATGGCATCTAACATTGCAGTTAGATCATGTTGGCCATCATTTGTTAATGGCACTTGGACGCTGACTGCGCCGGCAATAGTTGTGATAATCGGGTACGCCTCAAAAGAGCGCCACGCATAAATTACTTCATCTCCATCGCCAGCAACCGCCTGAATGATTTGCTGACAAACGCCAACTGATCCAGTTCCAGTTGCAATGTGTTCTGTTGAAATTGAAAACTTCTCGGAAAGTGATTGATTCAATCTGGTTGTAAACGGATCTGGGTAGCGATTTATTTCACTTGCCGCATCAACTATTGCGGCAACCACACTTGGAAGTGGCGAATGTGCGATCTCGTTGCTAGACAACTTGTATGCAGTCAAACCATTGACTGAATCTACTTTTTTTCCAGCTTTATATGTTGGAAGCATAGCCATTTCAGGCCGAAGCTGTGGGTTCACTGACTCGCTCACTATCCGAGCCTACGGGTAATTACAACAACTGAGACATCGTCGCGATTCCAGGTAACGGAATCTTGACGAGCTGTTGACACAATCAGGTTGGTTAGTTCGGCAGAATTTCCAACGTGCTCACCTGTTACAACCGAAGTTATTAGCCCCTGGGTACCAAACTCTTCGCCTCTTTCATCTTGCGTTTCTAGCAAGCCGTCAGATACCAGGACTATGCGATCGCCTGAGTTGAAGTAGAACTCTTTGGCTTCCCAGGTTCCACTAAAACCAGCCAGCATGGGACCAGTTGGATTTAGTGCTGTTATCAGGTGATTAGCATCAACCCAGTATCCAGCTGGGTGTCCAGCATTTACCCACTTAGCTGGCTGCGTTTTTTCATTTGGTATTTCAAGAATTACCGCAGTTGCCAAAAGCGCATCCACATCCACCAACCCAGAAGAAACTCTTTCCAACACGGTGCTTGGGCTAAAACCGGCAGAAAGTGCGGCAGTCATAATTGCCTTGATCTGCAATCCAAGTACCCCCGCCTCTGGACCGTGGCCGGTAACATCCACCATTGCAAGTGCAATGCCTCTCGGGGTTCTGATGACATCCCACCAGTCGCCGGCAATTGCGCCACTTGCGGGCAAGGTTTGTCCAGCGACATCGAGGCCAAAGTTAGTTGTATCCATTGCGGTGGGTGACAACGCTCTTCGCATTGAGGCCACAAGCGGTGCGTTCTGTTCTAAGCCCTGCCAAGCTGCGCGGGCGAGATCAATCTGGACTACTAGGTTTTGGCGCATGGATTCCGCATCCGCTGCGGCTAGTTGAATTTCTGGTGGATTTGAAACTTCGATAACTTGATGAATTGTCCCACTTGCAACCATTCGTAACTCTGTGCGCATCTCATCAAGTGGGGCAAGGACCCACCGTTCCAAAAATATCCAGGCAAGTATCAGTAAAAAGAGACTTATAAAAATTGAAGCACTTAGTGCAAATGACAGTTGGTTTGCAACTTCGTCTAGCCTGATATTTAGCGCTAGTGATTCACTAACCTCGGCGCGTGCCACTAGATATACATAACGTTCCCAAACTCCCACAGCAAAAATTACTACTGCAAAAAATACAATAAAGATTTGTAGGCGGCGGCGCAGTGTCATGGTGAAATTCTAAGTGGCAATCACAGCAGGTGAAATTACGCTTGTGCTAGCTCCGCCATAGCCTGAGCAAATAGGGCTCCGTGGCGATCAACTTGGTCTTGCGTTGTAGTTGGACACATCAACGCCATGTTGTGAAACGGCGTCATTAGTACGCCTCGATTACACATGAACAGGTGCATAAATTCATCTAGCTCGTCATCACCAGCGCGCATAGCTTCTGTGCCAGTTTTCGGTGCCGGGTAAGTAAAGCGGTATTCAGCTCGCGCACCTAGTTGAGAAATTGACCAGGGAATTTCGTATTCATCCAGTGCCGCGTTTACTTGATCGGTGTAACGGGTAGCCAGTTGAATCATGTGCTCAAATGCCTGCTCAGTTAATACTTCACCTAGCGTTGCTCGAATGGCTGCTAATGACAGGGCGTTGCCGGCCAGCGTTCCGCCAACTCCTCCAACATCCAACAAATCAGCTTCAGTGTGTGAATTGATTAAGTCAACAACTTCTTGCTTAAAGCCATAAGCACCTGATGGAATTCCGGCTCCGATACTTTTTCCAATAATAAAGATGTCTGGATCTAAATGATCCCGCAAAGTCATGCCACCGTATCCGGCAGAAATTGTGTGAGTCTCATCGATCATTAACAATGCACCATATTTTGTCGCCAGTGTGCGCATGCCTTCAAGGAAACCAGGTTCCGGCAAAACGATTCCAATATTTGTCAATGCTGGCTCCGTCAAAATTGCAGCCACATCTCCGTGCTTGAGAGCAGCTTCAAGTGCAGGCAAGTCATTGAATTCAACGACTCGCGTTGTTTGATCGATTGGCACAGGTGGGGCTACGTTGCCTGGTCGGGCAACCGTGTTTCCATTTTCATCTAATACTCCGAAGGCCTCATCAACTGAGCCGTGATAACAATAAGAAAAAACTAAAATTTTGCTCTTGCCGGTTGCAAGTCTTGCCAACCTAATTGCCCAGCGATTTGAATCAGTTGCCGAAACGGTGAAAGACCAAAGTGGCACTCCGAAGCGTCTGGTCAATTCTGCACCGACCCACTGTGCGTCTTCGGTAGGCATCATGGTTGTTATTCCGCCAAGATCCTGCATTCGATCAATAATGGCCTTAACGCTGGCATCAGGTGAGTGCCCTGTCATCGCAGCAGTATCACCTAACGCAAAGTCAATGTACTCATGACCATCAACATCTGTAATTATGTTGCCCTTTGCGCTTTGCATATAAAGCGGAAACCCACCGACCCATTTATTCATCCAAGGCATTGGGACGCCGCCAAACAAATTCTTCGCATCTTTATAAAGTTCTAAAGATTTCGGATTCATGTCTCGATAAGTTTTGCGCTCGCGTTCAAGCAGAGTGGCTAAATTACTTCGATCTATTTGGGTTGATCTGTTGGGCATGTGCCAATTCTCTCAGAATCAGGAAATAAAACTTACGAAGTAGCCATATCAACGAAACGACTGTAGTGTCCCTGGAAAGCAACCGTTACTGTTCCGGTTGGTCCGTTGCGATGTTTTGCCAGGATGAAATCGGCTTCACCCGCGCGTGGGGATTCTCTTTCATAAACATCTTCACGATGAAGTAGGACAACCATGTCAGCATCTTGCTCAAGGGAGCCAGATTCGCGAAGATCAGAAAGCATTGGTCGCTTATCTTGACGTTGCTCGGGACCACGGTTTAGCTGGCTGATTGCGATAACAGGGATTTCCAATTCTTTTGCCAGCAGTTTTAGGGAACGAGAAAATTCAGAGACTTCAACTTGGCGACTCTCGACTTTCTTGCCTGATGACATCAGTTGTAAATAGTCGATGATCAATAGTTTCAAATCAAAACGTTGTTTTAGTCGACGAGCCTTTGCGCGGATTTCCATCATTGTCATGTTTGGTGAATCATCAATAAATAATGGTGCTTCGTTAACTTGTCCCATTTTGTTCGCAAGTCTTCCCCAGTCAGCATCGCTAAGAGTGCCAGCACGCATGTGATTCAAACCAACTTGCGCTTCCGCAGAAAGTAAACGCATTACGATTTCGTTGCGGCTCATTTCAAGTGAAAAAATTGCAGAAGTTAAGTTATGTTTAATGCTCGCCGATCGCGCAAGGTCCAAAGCTAACGTTGACTTACCGATTGCCGGACGGGCAGCAACAATGATTAGTTGGCCAGCATGAAGACCATGTGTGATGTCATCGAGTTGTTGAAAGCCAGTTGGGACTCCAACTAGTTGTCCGCCTCGACCTTCGATAGCTTCAATCTCAGACAAAGTCTGCGGCATGATTTCGGAAAGTGGTGCGTAATCTTCTGAGGTTCTGCGGCCGGTGACTTCATACACTTCAGCTTGCGCGCGATCGACGAGTTGATCAACTTCGGCGTCACCGGCGTAACCCATTTGCGCAATTTTTGTTCCAGCATCAACTAGTCGACGAAGAATCGCTCGCTCGGTAACAATTCGCGCGTAATAAGAACCGTTAGCCGCAGTTGGAACACTTGCCACCAAGGTGTGAAGGTAGCCTGCGCCCCCAACATTTCCAAGTGCACCAGACTTACTTAAGTAGTTTGCAACTGTGATTGCATCGGCTGGTTCGCCCCGACCGTAGATATCCAGAATTGCGCCATAAATGGTGGCATGTGCAGGTTTATAAAAATCGATTTCGCGAAGGCTTTCGATTACATCTGCGATTGCATCTTTGCTGAGCAGCATCGCACCAAGAACCGATTGTTCGGCGACGATATCCTGCGGTGGTACTAGTGCGCCATCTTCCTCGTAGCTACGGGGAAATTCCGCGACGCTCATGTAATCCACCTTTTCGTGCCTAAGTTAAAACCCTTTGTTACAACCAGGTATTCATGACTGTATGGCCCATGGCTGACAGAAACAATGACCCCTGTGGATAACTAGGTGGACAAATTGGGGAAAACCGCCGAAACAATGGGTATTTAGCTGGGGATATCCTGTGTGGACAACCAAGGTTTGCCTGTGGATATCCCTATTTATCAGGGATTTTCGAGGTTTTGCCCTGTGTGCAAAAAGTATTTGCCAACTATTTTTCAGCAGCTGCCAATGTCTGGTCATCAAGTAGTCCATCTTGGCTTGGCGTCAGGACTCGCTTAAGTCTTAAAGCCAACAATCCGCCAAATACTTGGCCCACCAAAATCAGCGCAATCCACGCTAATACCAACTCGAACTGCAACATGATTCCTGAGATTGCTGGTCCAGCGGCGCCAGCAAAAACCCATACCAAGCCATCTACCGAGTTGTAGCGACCGCGCAAATGTTCAGGTGCTAGTTCGTTAGTTAAAGTCGGTCCAACCGAAGACCAGATCATTTCTCCGAGGGCAAAAATTCCGATGCCAACCGCAGCAAGAATAAATGTTGCGGTCGGATCTAATGAAACGCTAAATCCAATCAGCAACCAAGCAATCGTCCATATCACCGAAACCAAAAACAGTAATCGAATTCGGCTACGGCCTTCTAATCGATTAATTACAAAAACTTGTCCCAGAACAATGACGCCAGTATTCACTGCCCAAATTGGCCCAAGTGCTTTTACTGACAAGTCGCCAAACAAAGTTAGCAACGCAGGTAGTCCGGCATCTAAAGATGCGTAACCAAAAGTGATCATTAAGAGTTTAGCCAGGGTTAGGCGCATGAATTTGTGATCGGCAACTATCTGTCGATAGCCACCATCGTTTTCAATTTCTTCTTTTGTTTTCTCGATCCGCCCGCCGACACCACGTAGCGAAAGAATGAATCCGAAATAAATCAAAAACGTAATCGAATCAATTACGTAAAGTCTGGTGAAACTTGATGGGTCATCGACATTAACAATTAACGAGCTGAAAACTCCGCCTAGACCTAAGCCCAAATTAAGCATCATGAATTGCAATCCAAAAAACTTAGGTCGGAAATCTTCGCTAACCATTCGCGCCATCATTGTGGTTTGCGGTGGCCAGATTGCGGAATGACCGAGCGATGCCAGTGCCCCAACTAAAAGTGCGCTGCGCAAGTCTGTAACAAACACCCAAAGCAGGGTCGCAGTAGCCTCAATCAAAATTGCGACCAACATGATTCGTCGCGGCCCAAACTTATCCACTAAATGACCGATGATGGGCGAATAAACCAAACCAGTGATTGCCATCCAAGATAGAACTAGTGAGGCAGCAGCCAGCGAAATTCCCCGAACTTGGTTTAGGTAAATAACCAAAACTGGCAGGGTTAGTCCGCCGCCAAGTGAATTAAGTAATGCTCCCGCGAGAAAGCGCTTCACCTGTGGTGATGCGTTGCGCAGATCATTCATGATTTTTCTTTCAAGTATGTTTCAAGAGGTTCTTACAAATATTTTTGTTCAAAATTAAAACGGAGGTAGCAAAACTACCTCCGCTTGACTGTGGAGAATAGGGGACTCGAACCCCTAACCCCTGCCTTGCAAAGGCAGTGCTCTACCAATTGAGCTAATTCCCCGGCGGTAAAACCGTAGAACAAAATCTACTCTGAAGTAGCCTGTGTCCACAATTCTTGCTCGGCTTTGCTGTTTTCTGCCTGTTGGTAGATTACGTAACCAGCAACAGCTAGCAATGCTAGTGACAAAAGTTTTTTCATTACGCTTCCTATCCTTCTAGTCATTTCCTTCTGGTCTTAAAAGCCGTGCGTGGGCCCAGGTGGACTTGAACCACCGACCTCTTCGTTATCAGCGAAGCGCTCTAACCAAGCTGAGCTATGGGCCCTGATTTCTTGCGATTTCTTTCTAAATCTGCCTATTTCAAGGCATGAGTTAAGAGGTTACCTCAAAGCCGGCATTCACCCAAAATGAGCGATTAACTCCGGTCTGTGAAGGTGTACTCAACGCCGCCGGTAAAGCCGACGCTTAGGTTGTAAAGCACTGCAAAAAGCGTAGAAAGCACGCTCAAAAGCACAATTTCAATCGCAGAAATTACCATTACCAAACCAAGTAAGCGGCCAAGTGACAAGAAGCTAATTCCCGCTCCGGTATTACCTGACGCATCACTCCAGAGATTGGTTACTGCTTCAAACACTCCAGCGGCAGAAAGGATTGTCCAGAGCGCAATTGTTGCCACAATGAGCACACCAGCTATCAACACACCCAACACAAATGCTCGTTTTGCAGCCGACCAAGGATCTATGTGAGTTAGGTGCAGCGTCACTTGCCGGGCTGGCGCAGTCGGTACCTGCGGAGTTGGGGTTGTAATAGATTGCTCTGCGGACTTCAGAGGGTTCTTAAAGAAGTTTCGCTTTGTTGGTTGATCATCATTTAAGTCGATATCGATATCGGACACTTATGCCTCTTCCCCGTCGTTGTCAATGTCTTCAGTTGCTACTTCAGATTCAATGACGACAGATTCCTCAACAGGTACTTCGACGTTGTCGAGAGCGGCCATGGACGCAGCGCTACTTCGAGCGACCGCAACAACTTGATCGTCGTCCCCAACCTTCATAAACGAAACACCCATGGTGTCACGTCCGGCTGCGCGAATTTCATCTACGCGAGTTCGAATGACAACACCATTGCTTGCGATTGCAAATATTTCGTCATCGGCTGCACAGATTAATGCACCTGCAAGTCCGCCGCGTTTTTCAACTAGCCGCATCGCGCGAACCCCTTGCGTGCCGCGTCCCTTTGCATTCCACTCTTCGATCGAAGTGCGCTTAGCCCAGCCACCTTCGGTAACAGTTACCACGAATGAATCCGCGGTAGCTACTTCCATTTTCAGCAAGTAATCATTGTCGGTCTTGAATCTAATTCCGATAACACCGCCTGCGGTCCGTCCCATTGGGCGAAGTGTCGCATCGTCGGCATGGCAACGTACTGAATAACCCATCTTGGAAACTAGAAGTAAGTCGTCTTCGTCGTTTACTAGCTGAGCTGAAACTACATCGTCTTCGTCACGCAATGTGATCGCAACCAAACCAGTGCTGCGCGAAGAATCGTAATCCGTCAATCTCGACTTTTTTATCACGCCGTTTCGAGTAGCAAGCACTAAGTATTTCGCTTGGCTGTAATCCCGCAGATCTTGAACCTCGACAACTTGCTCTTCCGGAGCAAGAGATAGCAGGTTTGCAACGTGTTGTCCGCGGGCGTCACGACCGGTGTCAGTTAACTCATAGGCCTTGACTCGGAAAACGCGACCACGGTTTGTAAAGAACAAAATCCAATGGTGGGTCGTTGTCACGAAGAAATTTGTCACGACGTCATCTTGCTTAAGGGCCGCTCCCTTAACACCACGACCACCACGTTTTTGGGATCGGTAAAGCGCAGCCTTAGTGCGCTTGATGTAGCCATCGGCAGAAAGTGTTACGACGATTGGTTCTACGGCAATCAAGTCTTCGTGAGTTACGTCGTTTTCGTCAGCAACAATTGTTGTACGTCTTTCATCACCAAACTTATTTACGATGTCGGCAAGCTCTTCACTTACTATGCTGCGTTGGCGAGTCAGGTTCGACAATATATCTTTGTAGTCTGCAATCTCAGACATCAATTTGTCGTGTTGGGTTTGCAGCTCGTTGCGTTCAAGCGCGGCAAGTTTACGAAGTTGCATATCAAGAATCGCTTGCGCTTGAATTTCATCAATGTCAAGAAGTTTCATCAAGCCAGCTTGCGCAACTGAGGCTGACTCCGAGGCGCGAATCAAAGCGATGACTTCATCAATGCGATCGATTGCCTTAAGCAAACCAATCAAAATATGTACGCGCTCTTCGGCAATTCTTAAGCGGTAAGCAGTTCTGCGTTGAATTACTTCCACTTGATGTTCGATCCAGTTTGTTACGAACGCATCAAGAGTCAGTGTTCGCGGCACACCGTCGACTAGTGCCAACATGTTTGCGCCAAAATTATCTTGTAGCTGGGTGTACTTAAACAAGTTATTTAAAACAACTTTTGGCACTGCGTCGCGCTTTAGAACTACAACGATTCGCATGCCGGTTCGTGACGAACTTTCATCTACCAAGTCGGCAATGCCGCCAACTTTGCCTTGCTCAACCAGTTCTGCGATTCGTTCTAGTAAGTTATCTGGATTGACCTGATAAGGCAGTTGGGTGATCGCGATAATTGTTCGACCCCGCTTGTCTTCGGTAATTTCTGTGACAGCTCGCATCGTGACTGATCCACGACCTGTGCGATACGCATCTTGAATTCCACGGCGTCCAACAATTTGACCACCAGTTGGGAAATCTGGTCCGGTGATCCGTTCCATCAACGCTTCTAGCAACTCTTCGCGCGTTGCATCGGGATGATCTAGCGCCCATTGCACACCAGCAGCTACTTCAGTGAGGTTGTGTGGTGGAATATTTGTTGCCATACCAACGGCGATACCTGATGATCCGTTAACCAAAAGGTTCGGGAATCGGCTTGGCAGCACGGTTGGTTCAAGGTTTTTACCGTCATAGTTTGGCGTGAAATCAACGGTTTCCTGGTCGATATCCCGCACCATCTCCATGGCAAGTTGGGCCATGCGCACTTCGGTGTATCGAGATGCTGCTGCTGAGTCATTTCCGGGTGAGCCAAAGTTGCCTTGTCCTTGCGCAAGTGGATAGCGAAGTGACCAGGCTTGAGTCAGGCGAACCAAGGTGTCATAAATCGCGCTGTCACCGTGTGGGTGATACTGACCCATAACTTCGCCGACAACACGGGCGCTCTTGTTGAATGCGCGATCTGGGCGGTAACCACCGTCATACATTGCATAAATCACGCGACGGTGTACTGGCTTTAGACCGTCTCGCACATCAGGCAATGCGCGCGAGACGATAACGCTCATCGCGTAGTTAAGGTACGACCTTTGCATTTCGACATTTAGGTCAACAATTTCAATTTGATCGTGGGTTGAGTCATTAATTTCAGTCATTAGATGTCCAAGAACCGCACGTCATGTGCATTGCGTTGAATAAAGTTGCGTCGGCTCTCGACGTCTTCGCCCATAAGGGTTGAGAAAAGTTGATCAGCTTGAGCCGCGTCATCTACTGAAACCTGTAATAGAACACGAGTTGCCGGATCCATTGTGGTTTCCCAAAGTTCTTCGGCATTCATTTCGCCAAGACCTTTGTATCGCTGAATGTCCTCAGTGCGCAGTTTTTTACCTGCAGCTAGACCCGCTTCGACGATTTGATCGCGCTGTTTATCGGAATATGCGTAACCCGGTGTTTCGCGTGACCACTTAACTTTGTAAAGAGGTGGTTGCGCAACGTAAACAAACCCACCATCAACTAGTGGGCGCATGTACCGGAACAAAAATGTTAGAAGCAAGGTACGAATGTGTTGTCCGTCAACGTCAGCATCAGCCATCAAAACCAATTTGTGGTAACGCAGTTTGTTGATATCGAATTCATCTTGGATACCCGTTCCAAATGCCGAAATGATCGCTTGAACTTCGGTGTTAGCTAACACGCGATCGATTCGGGTTTTTTCCACGTTAAGAATTTTTCCGCGGATTGGCAAAATTGCTTGCGTGCGTGGATCCCGGCCTTGGCCAGCAGAGCCACCTGCCGAGTCACCTTCAACAATAAATACTTCACACTCGGTTGGTTCATTGCTTGAGCAGTCTTTTAACTTGCCAGGCAAACTGCTGCTTCCAAGTAAACCTTTACGATTTCGAGCTAAGTCGCGAGCTTTACGCGCAGCGAGACGGGCAGTTGCTGCTTGCAAAGATTTGCGTGCGATGTCTTTTCCTTGCGCTGGATTCTTTTCAAACCAAGCGGCTAATTCTTCGTTAACAACTTTTTGCACAAATGCTTTTGCTTCAGTGTTTCCAAGTTTGGTTTTTGTCTGACCTTCAAACTGTGGTTCGTGGAGTTTGATTGACACGATTGCAGTTAAACCTTCGCGAACATCTTCACCTGAAAGATTCGTATCTTTTTCTTTAAGAATGCTCCACTCACGAGCGAACTTATTAACTAACGAAGTTAGTGCGGTGCGAAAACCTTCTTCGTGGGTTCCGCCTTCGATTGTGTTGATCGTGTTTGCGAAGGAGTAGACCGACTCGGTGTAACTGCTGTTCCATTGCATCGCAACTTCAAGGCTTAGTCCCCGATTTGCATCTTCTGAGAAAAATTCAACGATGTCGTTGTGAATCGGTGACTTACGCACATTTAAATGATGAACGAAATCCCTGATGCCGCCTTCATACATGTAGGTAACACTGCGCGGGCCATCAATTTTCGGCTCACCAGTTTCTTCGTCAATGATCGGTCCGGCAGAAATCCGCTCGTCAGTGAGAGAAAGAGTTAAGCCTCGATTTAGAAATGCCATTTCTTGGAAGCGACGGGAAAGGGTTTCGAAGTCGTAAACCGTTGTTTCGAAAATGTCGCCGTCAGCCCAAAACGTAACTGTGGTTCCAGTTATGTCGGTTTTGCCACCCTTTTTCAAAGGTGCTACCGGGACGCCGTACTTGTATGACTGGGTGTGAATAAATCCTTCACGTCGCACTTCAACGTCAACGTTTTTAGAGAGCGCGTTTACAACTGAGACGCCGACCCCGTGCAAACCTCCAGAGACCGCGTATCCGCCGCCGCCGAATTTTCCACCAGCGTGTAACACAGTAAGAACTACTTCGACAGCTGGTTTACCTTCGGAAGGCACGATGTCTACTGGGATGCCACGGCCGTTATCAACTACGCGCACTCCGCCATCTTGCAAAATTGTTACTTCGATATGTGTGCAATGCCCCGCTAGTGCTTCATCAACGGAGTTGTCCACTACTTCGTAGACAAGGTGGTGCAGACCTCTTTCACCGGTTGAACCGATGTACATGCCTGGGCGTTTTCTGACTGCATCAAGGCCCTCTAAGACCTGGATGGCACTGCCGTCATATGTCACTTTCTGGGCCTTTCCTCGTACATTGTTGGCCCCTGAATGTCAGACCCTAAATAGGGAGTTTTTCAGGCGCGCTATTGCCCCTAATCCTATCTGTTTATTGAATTTTTAGGGAGTCGGGGTATCACCCGTAAGTGTCCCTTGGGCCACGTCCAGGGACACTTCTTTGCCCATGTTTCCAAGATGGTGCGGTAGGTCCCAAGACCTTAATTTCGCTGATTCTTCCTTGACCTATTTCTTCGCCCAAGCGCTGTGAAATCGTAGGGAGCAGCAACCGGATCTGGGTTGCCCAAGCGCTTGATTCTGCGCGCAACACCAAAGTCCCTGACTGGCCACTTGGATCCAAGTTGAAAGACTCAATTTGCACATGGCTGGCAATGTCTTGTCCAACGATTAACCCCCATTGCCCCCGAAGTCGACCAGTTGCAACTTGTAAATCCCAGCCTTTACTGATGATCAAGCGATCGATTAAGCCAGAAAGTGTTGCCGGATCTCGTTCATCCGGCCCTGATCCACTTCTTTGTTCGTCGTAAAAGCTATTATTTCGATTTTTACGATTAGGCACCGTTGTAGTGCGGACCCTGGCCCTACTTAGCAAAGATCGGAGAAATTCTTGTTGAGGTTTATCTAACACAGTGTTAGTCATCCTCTAACAAAAGTTGGTTACTCGGCAATCCCTTTGGAATATCTTCTAGAACGGCAGCGGTGATTAAGGTTTGCTCAACATCTGAAATTATGGCGATTAGCCGGTTGCGCCGGCGCTCGTCTAATTCAGCAAACACGTCATCCAAAATCAAGATCGGGTCATCATCATGTTCCCGCAAAGTTTTAAAAGCTGCTAGGCGCAGCGCTATGGCAATTGACCAGGATTGGCCATGAGACGCGTAGCCTTTTGCCGGCATGCTGCTTAGTTGCAAATTGACATCATCGCGATGCGGGCCCACCAGTGTTGCGCCGCGATCAATTTCGTCTTTACTGCGAATTTCTAGTTCTGTTTTGAAAAGTTCAGCAATCTCACTTTTATTAGTAATTTCGGCCGGTAGCCAATTGTTTGAATAATTTATTAAAAGCGGTTCGGTGTCGCCACTAATTGCTGTCCCAAATTCAGATATGTAAGGTTCAATTTTTTTAATGTTTTGTAGGCGATTAAAAATGATTTCTGAGCCGGCTTGAATTAGTTGTTCATCCCACGCGTCTAAGGTTGCCTTGGCTTGAGTAGATGGGTTTCTGCGCCCTAGTGACTTAAGTAGTGTGTTGCGCTGTTTTAAAATTCTTTCAAAATCACTTCGAGTGTTTGAAAATTTTGGCGCTAGTGATGTGCTTAATTCGTCAATAAATTTTCGTCGAGCTGAAGGCTCCCCTTTGACTAGGTCTAGATCTTCTGGAGAAAAAATAACCGTAGTTACTAAACCAAAAATGTCTTTTGATTTAGAAAGTGCACTTCCGTTGAGTAAAACTTTATTTGCGCCTGGATAATTTATAGTTAGTTCGACCTGCGCATTTCTTTTATGTTTTTCGACACTTGCCCAAATAGTTGCTGAGCTTTGACCGTTTCGAATAAGTGGCCCATCTTGAGAAACCCTATGGCTACTTAAAGTTGCAAGGTAGTGAACTGCTTCAACAATGTTTGTTTTACCACGGCCGTTTCGTCCAACAATGGTTGTCGCGCCTAAACCCAGTGAAAGTTCTAAATTTTCGTGGTTGCGAAAATTTCGTAGGGAGAGTTTGGATACCTGCATTACTTGTTGGCGCCGATGTTTATTTGGGTTACTTACTGTTGCCGAATTGGCATCAGTAAGTACTTAAAACTGTCATCAGGTTGTGCGCCAAAATCTGATGCTCCGGAAATCACGGCTGGTCTAATTGCGGTCGTCATTGAGACAACCGCTACTGAGGAATCAATTGCACTGAGTCCGTCAAGTAAGAATTGATGATTGAACGCGATTGTTAATTCTTCTCCGGTGAGTGTGCATTCAATAAATTCTTTAGCTTCGGCTAGTTCGCCACTGCCGCCGCCGCCAGTTATAACGGCCTCGCCATTGGTGAAATGAACTCGGATTGGTGCTTCGCGTTCAAGCACTAAAGAAACGCGTTTTACAGATTCAACAAGTGCACTAGTGCTGATTTGAGCGACAGTTGTTGACTCAGTTGGAAGTAAAGTTTGATACTTGGGAAAATCCGCAGCAAGTAAACGGCTTGTTGTTTGACGTCCGGATCCTTCAATCCCGATTAAGCCTTCGTTTCCGGTAGCAAAAGCGAGTGAGATTGCTTCGCTGTGTGAAAGTGACTTAGAAGACTCTGACAAAAACTTAGCTGGTACTAACGCGTGAGTATTAATTGAAGTAGAAGCTGGCGACCAATTTAATTCACGAACTGCTAATCGATATCTGTCGGTAGCAGCAAGAGTAATAACGGCGCCGTCTACATCAATTTTTACACCGGTGAATGCTGGAAGTGTTTCATCTCGGGACGCAGCAATAGCTACTTGCGAGATTGCGGTTGCAAAATCTGTTCCGGTTACAGTTCCACTTACTCCTGGCATGGTTGGAAGTGGTGGATATTCAGCTACAGGCATGGTTGGGATTGTAAAAGATGAACGGCCGCAGGAAATTTTTGCTCGGTTTCCTTCGATAGAAAAATCAATTACTGCAGAAGGTAGAGAGCGTGTGATGTCGGCTAAAAGCCGGCCAGGTATTAAAACAGTTCCGGCTTCGATAACGTCAGCTTTTAAGTTTGCTCGAGCGCTTACATCAGCATCACTGCCGGAAAGTATTAAGCCTGATTTTTCAGCCACAAGGTGCATGCCAGTTAACAGCGGCTGAGTTGATTTAGTTGGCAACGTGCGAGAAGCCCAAAGCACTGCATCTGCCATTACGTCGCGATCTACTTGGAACTTCACTTACAACTCACCCTCTGGTGTCTAGATATCTTGAGTCTTTATCGTGCCATGTCTGGCTGACTAATTCAGCCACAGCGATTTCTTAATCCAAAACTTCACCTACAGGCAACACTTTAGTTTTAAGCGATCTTTACTGCTTCTCGCAGTTAACAACAGAGTGGGTGAAACCCTAGGATTGAAATATATCTTTAGTAGCAGTAGTAGGCACTGTGGATTCTGTGGATAACACTAAAACCCCTTAAACCAATAAGAATTAGGAAATTAAGCCTGTGGATAACTTATACAGTTATCAACATAAAAACCTAATTTTCTTACTTATCCACAGTTATCCACAGGCATTTAGGGTTAAATCAAGTAAATAACTGAATTAATCCACAACTCAGCAAAAAACCCACCAAAACCAATAAAGATATCCCCATGGTTATCCACACTGTGTATAGAAGTGACAGGTGTTACTAAAGTTACAAACCTCTAGCCTGGGCCTTAATTCGAGCAGTTAAGTCACTTACCTGGTTATACAAACTTCTCCGCTCAGCAATTAGTTGTCTAACTTTTCGGTCAGCATGCATAACCGTAGTGTGATCACGACCACCAAACTGCTGACCAATTTTAGGCAGCGACAAGTCGGTTAGTTCACGACACAGATACATCGCAATCTGGCGCGCAGTCACTAAAACCCGAGACCGGCTAGCTCCAGTTAGATCATCCAGAGTCACACCGAAGTAGCTAGCAGTCTGAGCCATAATCAAACTCGCACTAATTTCTGGTCCAGCAGCGTCCGATACTAAATCTTTTAAAACTACTTCAGCAAGATCCAAATCAACCGGCGCACGGTTCAAACTCGCAAACGCAGTAACTCGAATTAAAGCACCTTCAAGCTCACGAATGTTGGTTGACATTTTTGACGCAATAAATTCCAAAACCTCAGGTGGCGCACTCAATCTTTCCTGCGCACTTTTCTTTCGCAAAATTGCGATACGCGTTTCAAGATCGGGTGGCTGAACGTCGGTAATCAAACCCCACTCGAAACGTGAACTCATTCGATCTTCGAAACCTTGAAGTTGTTTCGGCGGCAAATCTGAAGTCACAACAATTTGTTTGTTTGCGTTATGCAAAGTGTTAAACGTGTGAAAGAACTCTTCTTGAGTTTGAACTTTTCCAGAAAGGAACTGAATATCGTCAACTAACAAAACGTCAATATCCCTGTAACGGCGCTGGAATTCCTTAGCCTTATCATCACGAATCGAGTTAATAAATTCATTTGTAAATTCTTCCGAACTTACGTATCGAACTTTTGACCCTGCGTAAAGAGTTCTGGTGTAGTGACCGATTGCGTGAAGTAAATGTGTTTTACCAAGACCCGATTCGCCGTAAACGAATAACGGGTTGTATGCCTTTGCGGGCTGTTCGGCTACTGCCCGGGCGGCTGCGTGGGCGAACCGGTTTGATGAGCCCGGCACAAATGTATCGAAAGTATATTTTGGATTCAGCCTGCTTCCTTCTTCGGAAGTTCTAGGAGCAGGAGCTGGACCTCGACTAGCTTGCGGTGGTAAGGCTGGGTTTGGATCTGATTGCAGACCGATGGATTCGATGTCGGCATACGTTGAGTCTGCTAATTCATCTGTTGCCTCATCGTCAAGATCAGGCGCAATGGATTCATCAACCGTGACAGCCAGGCGCATCTCGCGACCTAAGGTTGCAGACAAAGCATCACAAACAATCGGACTTAATCGACTTTCTAAAACATCTTTAGTGAATTCATTTGGAGCGGCAACTAAAGCAGTGTCACCAACAATTCCAAGTGGTCTAGTAAGAGTTACAAACGCACGCTGCTGTGGAGTTAGCGCTCCGGACGACAAGGACTCTAAAGTCCTGGCCCAAACCTCATTAAGGTCTAGATCTTCCATCTCGCTCCTAGAGTCCAAGAGTGCAGTC
>Ga0214917_10001121_pt1 | contig 35030 bp, 32 predicted proteins | sample LL_1208_BB_MetaG_FD_177983 | JGI IMG/M metagenome (GOLD analysis project Ga0214917, IMG submission 177983) | Freshwater microbial communities from Lake Lanier, Atlanta, Georgia, United States - LL_1208_BB | ecosystem: Environmental > Aquatic > Freshwater > Lake | place: USA: Georgia | collected... | reverse complement strand
CGCCGCGGGATGACACCAATCGGGGAGCGAGACGCCGACATGACCATGTGCCACGCCAGAGACTCCGCAGCCAGACACTCCGCCGCCCGACACCCCGCACCGCGAAGGATGGATTCCATGACGCCCACCACGATCGACCCGCGTCCGTCGCCCGGGCGGCCCGCCGCCCTGTGCGGGGCGTCGCTCCTGCTCGTCCTCGCCTGGGGGCTCGCGACCCCCCGGGCGGCCTGCGGCCAGGCCGCCGACCGGGTGTCGCTGATCGGCGGCACGTCCGTCTCCGGGAAGGTCATCTCCGCGACGCCGGCCGGCGTCGACATCGAGAACGCCGCCGGCGACACGCAGAAGGTGCCGGTCGAGACGATCCGCGAGGTGCAGTTCGGCACGGAGCCGCAGTCGCTCAAGAACGCCCGCTCGATGCTGCTGCGCGGCCGCGGTGCCGACGCCCGCGACGAGGTCGCCAAGATCGAGGCGGATGAACTCGACGGTGCGGAGCCGCTCGTCCTCGCCGAGGTCGACTTCGTCAAGGCCGCGGCCGCCGGCCGGGCCGCGATCGACGCGGGGGGCGACCTGTCCGCGGCGGCCAAGACGGTCGCGGCCTACCTCGCGAAGCATGGCAAGAGCCATCACTTCTTCCAGATGCAGGAACTGCTGGGGGACATCCACGCGCGCGCCGGGCAGCCCGACCAGGCCGTGGCCGCCTACGGCCAGTTGGACGCCGGCCCGGTGGCGATGCGGGTGCGGGCCGCGTCGGCGAAGGCCGCCCTGCTGGTCGCGATGGGGAAGGCCGACGAGGCCCTCGCGGAATACGAGGCGGCGATCAAGGTCGCGGGCGGTGACAAGGCGACCGAACCGCAGAAGCGGGCCGCGGAACTGGGCCGGGCGAAGTGCCTCACGCTCAAGGGCAAGCACGAGGACGCGATCGGCACGGCCCAGCAGATCATCAAGAACACCGATCCCGAGGAGAAGGAACTCCTCTCCCGGGCGTACACGGTGCTGGGCACCGCCTACCGGTCGATGGCTGGCAAGGAGCAGGACGCATTGATCCAGTTCCTCACGGTCGACCTGGTCTACAACACGCTCCCCGAAACCCACGCGGAGGCCCTGTTCAACCTCGGCGAGCTCTGGGAAAAGGGGGGCAATTCGGAGCGGGCCCGCGAGGCCCGACAGAGCCTGAAGGCGGCCTACCCCACCAGCCCGTGGGCCGCTCGGCTCGAGCCGGCCAAGTCGTAGGCGTCGCCGGCGGCACGGCACCGCGGCCGGCCGCCCCGCCGGCGCCCGGCCGTGGAAATCCGAAGCTGCCTTTGCAGCCGCGAGGGGGCTGAGGCTACTCTGTGGACGGGACAGGGATTTTTTCCAGGAGACATGACATGCGGTGCGGCAGTTGCAGCGGCGTCCAGGGAGACCGTCGGCCTCGTTTCCGCGGGGCGATCGCCCGCTGCCTGCTGGTCGCCGCCACGGTGCTCGGATGGGGGGCCGCCGTCGTGGCCCCGACGCTCTCGGTGCCCACGGTCGCCGTCGCCCAGGACGAGGATGCCGGCGCGGCGGCCGCGGACGAAGGGGGAGAGGCCGGCGGCGAGAACATGCTCGTGTTCTACTACAAGGCGCTCGGCCTGCGTTACGTGGTGGTGTTCCTCGCCCTCTCGTTCGGCCTCGTCGCCCTGCTCGTGATGTGCTTCATGCAGATCCGCCGGGCCGTGCTCATGCCCGCCGGCCTGAGCCAGGCCTTCGAGTCGCACCTCGAGGCCAAGGAGTATCAGCAGGCCTACGAGCTGGCGAAGACCGACGACTCCTACCTGGGCAACGTGCTCGCGGCCGGCATGGGCAAGCTGCAGTCCGGCTACGGGGCGGCGGTCGAGGCGATGCAGGAGGCGGAGGGCGAGCAGTCCATGAAGCTGGAGCACAAGATCAGCTACGTGTCGCTCGTGGGCGCCCTGGCGCCGATGTTCGGCCTCCTCGGCACGGTCGACGGCATGGTGGGAGCGTTCATGGTGATCGCCAAGTCCGCGACGGCTCCGAAGCCGTCGGAACTCGCCATCGGCATCTCGCAGGCCCTCATCACGACGCTCATCGGCCTCTGGCTGGCCATCCCGGCCATCGCCTGCTTCGCGCTCTTCAAGAACTGGCTGCAGAAGCTCTCCGGCGACGTGGACGTCGAGGCGATGCGGCTGATGTCCCGCTTCCAGAACATGGGCAAGAAGTGACCAGCGGCCGACCGGCCCCCGCCACGCGATCCGTCCGGAGCATCCCATGCCGAAGCGTTCCGCCGAACCGTCGAGCACCGACATCGACATGACGCCGATGATCGACATGACGTTCCAGCTGATCACGTTCTTCATGTTCGTGATGAACTTCTCCGAGGCGGAGCAGGACGACCGCATCCAGCTGCCGATGAGCCAGCTCGCCAAGCCGGTGGACGGACCGGTCGAGAAGCCGATCACCCTGCAGCTGGCCACCAACGGCTCGGTGATCTACGCCGGCGAGATGATCGGGCTCGGCGACGTCGGCGGCTACCTGGAGCGGGAGAAGTCGGTGCTCATCGAGGCCGGCAAGGAGCCGTCGACCGCCACCGTGATCGTCCGCGCGGACGGCCGCGCCAAGACGGGCGAGGTGCAGGAGATCATCAGGATCTGCCAGGAGAAGGGGTTCGAGAAGTTCGCGTTGCGGGCCAAGTACGACGAGGGAAGGTGACCGGTGGCACGCAAGAAGTCGCAGCTGTCGGACAAGATCGACATCAACATGACGCCGATGATCGACGTCGTGTTCCAGTTGATGTCGTTCTTCATGTGCTCTCTGAAAATCGTCGCCCCCGAGGGGGACTTCGACATCCGCATGCCCCTGGGGCGGAGTGCCACCGCGGTGGTGGACGACCAGCAGGTGCCGCCGATCCGCGTCAAGCTGTCGGCCGATGCGGATGGGACGCTCGCAGGCATCGCGATGAACGGCAACCCGGTCGCCGATTTCGACGACCTGCAGAAGAAGGTGGTGTCGCTCGTGGGTCGCGGCCGTGGCCCCGACTCGCTCGCCGACAAGACCGAGGTGGAGTTCGACTGCGACTACGGCCTGAAGTATTCCAACGTCGTGCGGGCCATCACGGCGGTGTCGGGCACGGTGCAGGACGGCCAGATCGTGGAGCTGATCAAGAAGATCAAGTTCACGCCGCCCAAGAAAGCCGGCTAGAACGGTTTCGACGCCGGTGTCGTGCCGGCTGCGGGGGCGGGGTGCCTCGCGTGGTTCTGGCTCAGCGGCGTGGGTGAAAGCGGCCGTGGATGGCACGCAGCCGGGTGGAATCGACGTGGGTGTATCGCTGGGTCGTGGCGATGCTCGCATGGCCGAGCATCTCCTGCACGTGCCGCAGGTCGACGCCGCCGGCGACCAGGTGGGTGGCGAAGCTGTGACGCAGCGTGTGGGGGCCGATGTCGGGGGGAACGCCCGCGTGCTCGGCATGGCTCCGCACGATCTCCCAGATCCGCATCCGCGACAGCCGGTTGCCCCGCGAGGAGAGGACCGTCCATCCGGGTGTCGCCGCCGCCCGCGCGGCGAACATCCCCCTCGCGCCGTCGATCCAGTTGCGCAGGGCGGCGATCGCCCGCCGGCCGAGCGGCACGACCCGCTCCTTGTCCCCCTTGCCCCGGCAGGTGCAGAAGCTCTCCTCGAGGTGCACGTCGGCCAGCCGCAGCCCCGACACCTCCGACGCGCGGCACCCGGTGGCGTAGAGCAGTTCGAGCAGGGCCCTGTCCCGCTGTCCCGCGGGCGTGGTCCGGTCGGGGCTCTCCAGCAGCCGATCGACCTGGTCCGGAGTGAGCGTGCCGGGGATGACGTCCGCCCGGCGACCGGCCGTGAGCAGTTCGGCCGGGCTCTCCCGCACCAGACCCTCGAGCTGGAGAAAGGCGTAGAACGTCCGCAACGTCGCGGCCTGACGGGCGACGCTGGCCCGTGCCAGCCCCCGCCGGGAGAGGGCCGCGAGGTAATCGCCCAGGTCCTGCACCGTGAGGTCGGTGGGGCTGGCCGCGGCCAACCATGTCGAGAAGTCCCGCAGGTCCCGGCGGTAGGCGGCCTGCGTGTTGCCCGACAGGCCGCGTTCGTGGCGGACGTAGCCGAGGAAACGCTCCGCCAGGGCGGCCGTCGAGCCGGTCACGGCGGCCGCCCCGGGCCCGTCGTCGAGGATGATCCGGCGGGGCCGGCGGCCGGGCTTGTCGTTCGCGGTCATGGGCCAGGTGTGCCGAGGCAACGCTCCGTCGGTCCGGCTGCCGCGCCGGACTCACCCCGGCCCGAGGATCACGGGTCGTAGCCGAGGTTCGGCGACAGCCACCGCTCCACGTCCGCCACCGACATCCCCTTTCGGGCTGCGTACGACTCGACCTGGTCGCGGGTGATCCGGTCCACCGCGAAGTATCGGCTTTCCGGGTGGGCGAAGTAGAGCCCGCTCACGCTGGCGGCCGGAAACATGGCGCAGCTTTCCGTCAGGGCCATGCCCGCCGCCTGCTCCGCGTCGAGCCACTCGAAAATGGACCGCTTTTCGGTGTGGTCGGGGCAGGCCGGATACCCGGGCGCCGGGCGGATGCCCCGGTACCGCTCGTCGATCAGATCGTCGGGGGAGAGGGATTCGTCGCGGCCGTAGCCCCATTCCCGCCGGACCCTGGCATGCAGCCACTCGGCGCAGGCCTCCGCGAGGCGGTCGGCCAGGGCCTTGACGAGGATCGACGAGTAGTCGTCGTGCTCGCGATCGTAGCGGCGGCAGAGTTCGTCGCAGCCGTGCCCCGCCGTGCAGGCGAAGGCGCCGACGTAGTCCCGCCGGCCGCTCTCCAGCGGGGCGACGAAGTCGGCGAGGGCGTGAAACACGTCCTGCCCCTTCCGTTCCCACTGCTGCCGCAGCGTGTGCACCCTGCCCCGCTCGGCGGTGCGGGTGTCGTCCGTGAACAGGACGATGTCGTCGCCGCTGGAGTTGGCGGGGAAGAAGCCGTAGACGGCCCGCGATTCGAGCGACTGCTCGCGGAGGATCGATTCCAGCATCCGCTGCGCGTCGTCGAACAGCTTCCGGGCCTCCGTCCCCACGACCGGGTCGGAAAAGATGGCGGGGTGCTTCCCCTTCAGTTCCCACGACATGAAGAACGGGGACCAGTCGATGAACGGCACGAGTTCCGCCAAGGGCACGGGGGAGATCCGCCGCACGCCCACGAAGTCGGGGGCGTCGATGACGGCGGAGGCCCAGTCGGTCGTCCAACGCCGGGCGCAGGCGACGTCGTAGGGCACGAGTTTCGTCTGCTGCCGCTGCCGGAAGTTCTCCACGTCGCGCCGCTGCGTCTCGCGGTTGGTCGCCGCGAAGGCCTCGCGCGAGGCGGGATTGAGCAGTTTCTCGACCACGCCCGCCGCCCGGGACGCGTCGCTGACGTGCACCACGTCCCCGGTGTACTTGGGGGCGATCTTCACCGCCGTGTGCCGGGCCGACGTGGTGGCACCGCCGATCAGCAGCGGCACCTTCAGTCCCTCGTGCTCGAACTCCTGCGCCACCTGCACCATCTCGTCGAGGCTCGGCGTGATCAGCCCGCTGAGGCCCACGACGTCGACCTGCTGCGCCTTGGCCTCCTCGATGATCTTCGCGCAGGGGACCATCACGCCGAGATCGACGACCTCGTAGCCGTTGCAGCCCAGCACCACGCCCACGATGTTCTTGCCGATGTCGTGCACGTCGCCCTTCACCGTGGCCATGAGCACCCGGCCCCGCTTCGTCTGCGACGACCCCGACGCCTTCCGCTCCTCCTCCATGTAGGGCAGCAGGTGGTTCACCGCCCGCTTCATGACGCGGGCGCTCTTCACGACCTGCGGCAGGAACATCTTCCCCTCGCCGAACAGGTCTCCCACCGTCTGCATGCCCCGCATCAGCGGGCCCTCGATGATCTCCAGGCTCGTCGCGTACTGCCGGCGGGCGTCCTCGACGTCCTCCTCGACGTGGTCGGCCAGTCCCTTCACCAGGGCGTGGGCCAGCCGCCCCTCGACGTCGAGGCTCCGCCAGGCGTCGGCCTTCGCCGTGTCGGCCGGATCCCGCTTCTTCACCGTCTCGGCGTACTCGATGAGCCGGTCGGTCGCGTCGGGCCGGCGGTCGAACAGCACGTCCTCGATCCGCTCCAGCAGGTCGCGGTCGATGTCCTGGTACACCGCGAGTTGGCCGGCGTTGACGATGCCCATGTCCATGCCGGCCTGGATGGCGTGGTAGAGGAAGGCGGAGTGCATCGCCTCCCGGACCACCTCGTTGCCGCGGAACGAGAAGGAGATGTTGCTCACGCCTCCCGACACCTTCACCAGCGGCATGGCCTGCTTGATCCGCCGCGTGGCCTCGATGAAGTTGAGGGCGTAGCGGTTGTGCTCCTCGATGCCGGTGGCGACGGTGAGGATGTTGGGGTCGAAGATGATGTCCTCGGGCGGGAAGTCGGCCTGCCGGGTGAGCAGGTCGTAGGCCCGCTGGCAGATGGCCACGCGCCGCTCGATGTCGGTCGCCTGGCCCTCCTCGTCGAACGCCATCACGACCACGGCGGCGCCGTGGCTGCGGATCGTCCGTGCGTGCCGCAGGAACGTCTCCTCGCCCTCCTTCAGGCTGATCGAGTTGACGATCCCCTTCCCCTGGATGCACTTCAGGCCCGCTTCCAGCACCTCGAAGCGGGAGCTGTCGATCATGACGGGCACGCGGGCCACGTCGGGCTCGCTGGACAGCAGCGTGAGGAACTTCGTCATCACGGCCGGCCCGTCGAGCATCCCCTCGTCGACGTTGACGTCGATGATGTTGGCCCCGTTCTCCACCTGCTGCCGGGCCACGCCGAGCGCCTCTTCGTAACGCTCCTCCTTGATCAGCCTGGCGAAGGCCCGCGAGCCGGTGACGTTCGTCCGCTCGCCGATCACGGTGAAACTGCTCTCCGGGCGGAGTTCCAGCATCTCCAGGCCGGAGTAGCGGGACAGCCGCCGGGGAGACGCGGGCTTCCGGGGAGGGTGCACGGCGACCGCCTCGGCGATCGCGCGGATGTGCGCGGGGGTCGTGCCGCAGCACCCGCCGATGATGTTGAGCCAGCCCTCGCGGGCGAATTCGCCGAGCACCGCCGCCATCGCCTCGGGGGTCTCGTCGAAGCCGCCGAGGGCGTTCGGCAGGCCGGCGTTGGGGTAGCAGCTGACGAGGCGGGGCGTGATCCGCGACAGGTCGGCCAGGTGCGTGCGGAGCTTTTCGGGACCCAGTGCGCAGTTGATGCCCACGCTGAGCAGGTCCACGTGGGCGAGGCTCGTCCAACAGGCTTCCACGGTCTGGGCCGACAGCGTCCGGCCCCCCTCGAAGACGGTGAACGACGCCATCACCGGCAGGCTGACGCCGGTGTCGCTGAACACCTGCTCGATCGCATGGAGGCAACTCTTGAGCACGAGCGTGTCGAAGGCCGTCTCGGCGAGCAGGATGTCGACGCCGCCCTCGATGAGCGCCTCGATCTGCTCGCGGTAGGTGGCCACCATCTGGTCGAAGGTGACGTCGCGGTGGCCCGGGTCGGCCACGTTGCCGGCGATCGACAACTGCTTGTTGGTCGGTCCGATCGAACCGGCCACGAACCGCGGGCGATCGGGCGTCTTCGCCATGGCCGCATCGGCCGCCTCGCGGGCCAGCCGCGCCGCCGCGAGGTTGAGTTCCCGGGCCCGGTCGGCGAGTCCGAAGTCGGCCAGGGCGATGCTCGTGGCCCCGAAGGTGTTGGTCTCGACGATGTCGGCGCCCGCCTCGAGATAGGCCGCGTGGATGCCGCGGATGGCGTCGCCCTGGGAGAGCACCAGCACGTCGATGCAGTTCTTGAGGTCCCGGGGGTGGTCCCGGAAGGGCACGCCCCGGAATCCCTGCTCGTCGAGTCCGAGCGCGTGCACCATCGTGCCCATCGCCCCGTCGAGGACGGCGATCCGTTCGGCGAGCAGGGCATGAAGGGCGTCGGTGCGGCGGGCGGCGGGTTGGGAAGCCATGAGGTGCGGGTACGGGCGGTGGAGCGGGGAATGGCGGTCGGCGGGAGCGGGCCGGCAGGCACGCCCTCCATCGGCGCGGCCTTCGTGACCGGATCATACTTTCCCCCGGGATCATAGACGACCGGGGGATTGGGGCGCGTCGTGCCGGCCACCGCGGGACTGGTCCGGTCCGGCGGACTCTGCGGCGGCGGGCGAGCCGCGCGGGGCGGCCAGCGGCCCTTCAAGCCGTACAGACCCTGGCGACGATGCACCCTCCGGTCGCGTCGGGCAGAGGGGATCACGGACGGCATTCCGATGGAGCTACTCGCCTGCATTCCGCTGCTGCCGCCGCCCACCGCCGGGATGCCGCCGATCGCGGACCGGCGGACCGGGCCGCCGTCCGCGGAGGCGGGGGCGGAGGGGGCAGGACCGGTCGTGGCCGACGCGTCGGCGCCGAGCCGACCGCCACGACCCCGCGGCGACCGCGGCGACCGCGGCGACCGCGCCGACCGCCACGGCCGTTCCGCCCGGTCGGCCCACTCGCGGTTTCCCACCGCCTCGGTGGCGGTGCTCGTCATGGTGGCCGGAGTGTTGTGGGCGGCCGCGTGGCGGAGCGAGCGGCAGCGGTTCGAGGCCGACCGGGACGCGCGTGCGGCGCGACTGGCAGCCGAGCCATCGACGCCGACCGCGGGCGATCGGAGCGTCGTCCGATGATCCCCGCCACGCCGACGCCGGCACTGGAGACGCTCGACGCGGTCGATCGGGCGTTCGTCGCGTACGCGGGACGGTCGCGGACGACGGCGGCACGCGTGCCGCCCCCCGAGCCGGCGACGTCGGGCACGGTCGCCGACCGGCTGCTCGCCGCCATCCCGCAGGTGTGGGCGGACCTCGCCACGCGGGTGGAGGAGGCCCGCTCCCGTGGCGTCGAAGTTGTCGCCATCAGCGGTGCGGGCCGCGGCACCGGCCGCACCACGGTGGTGGAATGCCTCGCGCGGACGCTCGCCGCTCGCGGCTGGCGGGTGGACCGTCGCGACTCCCCTCCCCTGCCGATGGACGGCGGCGCCGGTCGAGACGGCGGACTGGTGCTGGTCGATGCCGCCTCGTGGTTTCCCGGAGGTCCGCTGCGGCGCGACTGGCTGCAGCGGCAGAGCCTCGGCTGCGACGCGGTGATCCTCGTCCGCACCGTCGAGCAGCCGCCGTGTGCCGCGCGGGCCGCCATGCTCGAGTCGCTGGGGCTGCGGGTCCTCGGGGAAGTGCTCACCATGGTGCCGCCCGCCGTCGCGGCGGTCTCGATCGCCTGAGGGTGCGACACCGTCGCATGCATTCGCCGTGGATCGTGCCGCCGCCTCCGCGCCGTCGCTGACGGGCCCGCAGCAGGCGGCCCTGGGAAAGCTCGTGTTCGCGGCCGGCTCGCCCCGGAGCCTCGCGCTGCTCTGCGGCCCCGCGGGGGTGGGGAAGACCCACGTGCTCGGCACGCTCGCGGCCACCGGACTGCCCTCGGGACGGCCCGTGCAGGTCGTGCGCTGGTCGGAGGCGGAGGCCGGGCCGGCCTCCGCCGCCCGCGGCGGCACCGCGGGCGGGCCCGGGCTCGTCGTGCTCGATGACGCCGACCGGGCGGCGGTAACGACGCTCGCGGACTGGGTCGAACGCCGCATGGCGGCCGACGACCCGCCGGCGGTGGTGCTGGCCGGACGCGGTCGGCTCGTGTCGCTGGTATCGACGGACTCCCGGCTGGAGCAGTCGGTGCGGCTGAGGGCGACGCTGCCGGCCTTCACGCTGGCCGAATCGACCCGGCTGCTCGCGGGCACGATCGTGCCGCGGTGCGCACCGGGCCATGCCGACGAGGTCGTGCGAACGATCCACGAGATCGCCGGCGGGATGCCGGGGCCGCTGACGCGGCTGGCCGAGATGGCCGGGCTGCTGGCCGACTCGCGGCCCGACCGCGGCCTCGTGGCCGACGACATCGAGCGGCTGCACCGCCGGCTCGGCATGAACGCCGCCTGAGCCCGCGGGCGAACGCGTCGCCCCGTCTCAGGTCGGCGACGCGGCCCGGGCGAGGAACGCCCCGAGCCCCTCGACGGCATCGGGCCGCGGCGGCCGGTCGGGGGCGAAAGGCGACGGGTCGCAGGCGGGCGTGCGGCCCGTGAGGAGGTCGGCGATCACGACGGCCGTGCCGGTCGATTGATGGAGCCCGGCGCGGAAATGGCCTGCCGCCACCCAGGCGTTGCGGCAGGCCGGCGCCGGGCCGATCAGCGGCAGCCCGTCGGCCGACCCCGGCCGCAGCCCGGCCCACGACTGCTCCAGCACCGCGTCGGGCAGCGGGCCGAGGAGCCCGTGCGCGAAGGCGAGCAGCCGCGCGATCACCTCCGGCGTCGTCACCGGTGCGAAGCCCGCATCCTCGAGCGTCGAGCCGACGAGCAGCCGGCCGTCGCGACGCGGCACGAGGTATTCGAAGCCGTGATTGACCACCCGCCCCAGCACCGGCCGCGACAGCCGCACAAGCGCGATCTGCCCGCGGATGGGACGCGTCTCCACGTGGAGTCCCAGCGCCGCGGCCAGCCGGCCCGACCAGGCCCCCGCCGCCAGGCAGTAGTGCCCCGCCTGCACCGACTCGGCCGCCGTCCCGCCCACGACGAGCCGCTCGACCCGGTCGCCGCGCACGTCGATGTCCCGCACCTCCGCCGGCGTGATCTCCACGCCGCGCCGCCGGCACGACCGTTCCAAGGCTGCCAGGTGCCGCGGCGGCCGGATCCGCAGTTCGTCCGGGAGCAGCAGGCCGCCGAGGATGCCGCCGCGGTCCACGGCCGGCCGCAGTGCGGGCTCATGGGAGGCGATCGCCGGGGCGTCGAGCCGGTCGAAGCGGACGCCCTGGGCGGCCCAGCGGGCGGCCGCGTCGGCCAACCGCGTGAGACCGGCGGGGTCGGCGGCGACGTACAGACCGCCGCAGGCCTCCAGTTCGTTGTCGATGCCGGTCTCCGCGCGGAGTTCCTCGGCCCAGATCCGGTGGAGCCGGTCGGAGAAGGCGGTGAATCGTTCGTTGGCCGTCGCGTCCGGCCCGTCCGGGGCCGGGGGGAAGATGCCGGCGGCCGCCCACGACGCCGTATCGCGGCCCGCGTCGCGGGTGAGTACGCGGACCGAGAGGCCGCGGCCGGCCAGTTCCCGGGCGATCGACAGGCCGATGATGCCCCCGCCGATGATGCAGCAGTCTGTCATGGACGGCGAGGGGGCCTCTGGACGGTCTGGTCGGCGGGCAGCGCCGCGGGAGACGCCTTGGGAGGCGGCTTGGGAGGCGGCTTGGGAGGTGACGGCGGGCGTCAGGCGTTGGTCGCGATGTCGGGGGTGTCGGCGACGTTCACCCAGACGTGCACGTGGGGCGCACCCCGGAAGTGCCACACGAACGACGGGCCCTCCAGCCGCCAGCAGTCCCAGATGCCGTCCCCGCCCAGGTCGCCCTGGCGATAGAACGCCAACCGGCAGGCTTCCAGGCCCCCCTGGGCCGCCAGGCACTTCCTTACTTCCACCCGGTCGGCACCCCGGAACGGCTCCAGGAGCAGGCCGAGCACGCGTTCGACCTCGGCCCGCTGGTCGACGCTCAACTCGCCGAGGGGGATGCCGGGACGGTCCGCCGCCCGGCCCCGGAAGCCGATGGCATTCTCCCGGGGCAGCGTCTCCACGACCGCGAGCCGCCGCTGCCGGCCGTCGAGCATCGCGAACACGCCGTTGGCGGCCACCGCCTGCGACCAGAACACGTTGCCGGGGTGGGTGGGCTCTTCCGTGTCGCCGCCGGCGTCGTGGCCGTAGAAGATCGGGCCGCCGAAGGCGACGTGTTCGGCCGAGTCGCCGTCGCACCGCAGGGTCATGTGACGGCCCGTGAGCAGGAACTGGAACCGGCCCGACCCCGGCTCGCCGATGAGGGCGATCGACTGGCCATGTCCGAAGCCGCCGGTGTCGTCCTCCAGTTGCTTGTCGAACCGGGCATGCCAGGCGGGATCGATGAGCTGCTCGAAAATGTCGCGGATCAGCCGCCGCTGCTCGCCGGTGAAGAAGTCGCCCGCCACGTCGGGTTCGGTGGCGTTCCAGTTGTTGGCGACGCGGGTGCGCAGCAGGCCGAACTTCGGATGGACGTGATCCCAGGGCACGCACACCTTGGCCCGTTGCCCAGGCGACAGCGATGCATGCAGCCTGCCGGCGAGCGATTCCGGCGTGCCGGTCGCGGCGGGGGCCTCGGCACGCACGGCGGGGGGCAGGCCGGCGCCCGCCGCGGCACCGGCGGCACCGATGGTGCCGGCCAGAAACCGCCGGCGGGGGATGTTCGACAGCGGCGTGGATCGCATGGTGGGGGCTCCGTGCGTTGATTCGGGAGGTCGGCCTGCGGGGTCCGCGATGCCAGACTAAGCCATCACCGCCGGCGTTGCCACTGGCAGCAGGGGCAGAAGAACGTCGACCGCTGCGCCTGCACCAGGCGGACGACCGGGCCGCCGCAGGCGTGGCAGGCCTCGCCGGCCCGGCCATAGACCCGATGCTGCCGCTGGAATCGGCCCGTGCGGTTGTCGGCGGTGCGGTAGGTCTCGTCCCCGATCGACGACCCCTCCATCCGCACCGCCTTCTCCAGGATGGACCGCGCGGCCGCGGCGATGCGTTCCCAGTCGGCCGGTCGCAGGCGGCGGCAGGCCGTGCGCGGATCGATCCCGGCGGCGAAGAGGATTTCGGCGGCGTAGATGTTGCCGATGCCCGCCACGGCCCGCTGGTCGAGGAGGGCGACCTTCACCGCCCGCCTCGAGCCGCCGAGACGTTCTGCGAGGGCGGAGCCGGTGACGACGAGACCGTCGGGGCCCAGCCGAGCGGGGCCGCAGGCCGCGGCGAGTTCCCCGGCATCGAGCAGGCGGATCGTGCCCAGTCCGCGTCGATCCCAGAAGATGAGCCGTGGACACGCCCGCGAGTCGATGCCGAGTTCCATCCTGACATGGGTACGCGTGGGCGGATCGACCACCAGCAACAGGCCCGTCATCCGGGGCTCGATCACCAGCCAGCCGCGGTTCTCGGGGCCGACGGCGTCCAGCTCGAGCACCACCCGCTTGCCGAAGCGGTGGACGGCGACGATCGTCCTCCCCGCCAGCCGGCGTCGCAGCCGCGCGGGGGCCGGCCGCGTGACGATCGGCCGCACGGAACTCCGCGGGAAGGACGCGGTGTCGATCCGCAGCCCCGCCAGATGGGCGATTCCGCGGCGCATCGTCTCCACTTCGGGCAGTTCGGGCATTGATCCGTCCGGGTTCGATGGTAGCGGTGAGGGTGCAGGCTACAATTCCGAGAGCGTCCCCGGCAGCCCCGCCCCGAACCGTCACGGCCACCGATCATGCCGACCGCGTCCCCGACAGCCGACTCGCCGCTCTCCCTCGTCCCGGACACGCTGGGCCGGTTCGGACGCTACGGCGGCCGCTACGTGCCCGAGACCCTGTCCGCGGCCCTCGACCAACTGGAGCGGGCCTACGGCGAGGCCCTGGCCGATCCGGCGTTCGCCGCGGAACTCGACGGGCTGCTCGCGGCGTTCGTCGGCCGACCGACCCCCCTGCTCTTCGCCCGCCGGCTCACGGAGATGGCCGGCGGCGCGCAGATCTACTTCAAGCGGGAGGACCTGAGCCACACCGGCGCCCACAAGATCAACAACACGCTCGGCCAGGGACTGCTGGCGATCCGCATGGGCAAGCGGCGAGTCATCGCCGAAACCGGCGCCGGCCAGCACGGCGTGGCCACGGCCACGGCGTGTGCCAGGTTCGGCCTGGAGTGCGTGGTCTACATGGGCGCCGAGGACGTGCGGCGGCAGGCGCCGAACGTCCGCAACATGCGGTTCATGGGGGCGGAGGTGCGTCCGGTGGAGAGCGGATCGCGGACGCTTCGTGATGCGATCAACGAGGCCATGCGGGACTGGATGGGCTCCGTCGAGAGCACCCACTACATCATCGGCTCGGTGGTCGGCCCCCATCCCTTTCCGCGGATCGTCCGCGACTTCCAGTCGGTGATCGGCCGGGAGACGGTCGACCAGTGCCGGCGGCAGTTCGGCCGCATGCCCGACACGGTCGTGGCCTGCGTCGGTGGCGGCAGCAACGCGGCGGGCATGTTCCATCCGTTCGTCGACTTCCCCGAGGTGCGGCTGGTGGGGGTCGAGGCGGGGGGCAGGTCGGGCCGGCCCGGAGACCATGCCGCGAGTCTCAGCTACGGCAGCCCCGGCATCCTCCACGGCAGCCTCAGCTACGTGCTGCAGGATGCGGACGGCCAGACCGCCGACGTGCATTCGGTCTCGGCGGGGCTCGACTATCCCGGCGTGGGACCGGAGCACAGCTACTGGCACGACGCCGGCCGGGTGACGTACACGAGCGTCACCGATGCCGAGGCCCTCGATGCGTTCGACCTCGTCGCCCGGCGCGAGGGGATCCTGCCGGCCCTCGAGACATCGCACGCGCTCGCCTGGGCCGTCCGCGAGGCCGGCCGACGGCCCCGCGAGGAGATCCTCGTCGTCTGCCTGTCGGGCCGCGGTGACAAGGATGCCGCGGAGATCGCCCGGCTGCGGGGCCTCTCTCCCGACGGCGTGTCGGCCCCGGCCTGAGCCCGACGTCCCGGAGCCCTCCGCACGACGAGCCGCAGGGGCCGGCACACGCCCGAGCCGTCGTGGACTATCTTGCGTCGATGACGATTCTGCTCGCTCCCGTTTCCGCAGCCACCTTTTCAGGAATCGATCCATGACGGCCAGTTCCGCTCACAGCGGTGTGTCCCCCGTCTCCCGGCTGGCCGATCTGTTCGCCGGTCTCGGCCGGCAGGGCCGCGGGGCCCTCGCGCCCTTCGTCACGGCCGGCGATCCCGACATGGACACCACGCTGGCGGTGCTGGAGGCCATCGACCGCGCCGGCGCGTCGCTGTGTGAGCTGGGCGTGCCCTACAGCGATCCGATCGCCGACGGCCCGGTGATCCAGTCCTCGTACACGCGCTCCCTCGCGGGCGGCTTCACGCTCGAACGGCTGTTCGACCTGTCCGCCGTGGCGACGCGGCGGGTGCGGATGCCGATCCTGGCGATGGCCAGTTACTCCCTGATCTTCCGCCGCGGCATCGATCGGTTCGTGGCCGACGCGGCGGCGGCGGGGCTGTCCGGATTCGTCGTACCGGACCTGCCCATCGAGGAGTCCGACCAGCTCGACGCCGCCTGTCGGACGGCGGGGCTCGCACTGGTGCGGCTGGTCACGCCGACCACGCCGCCCGATCGCGCCGAGGCCATCGCCCGGAAATCCACCGGGTTCCTCTACTGCGTGTCGGTGGCGGGTGTCACCGGAGCCCGGAGCGACCTCCCCCCGGGACTCATCGAGCGCGTCCGCTGGCTGCGGACGAAGACCGACGTGCCGATCCTCGTCGGATTCGGGATCTCGACCCCGGAACAGGCGCGGGCCGTGGCGGCGGTGGCCGACGGCGTCATCGTGGGATCTGCCCTGGTCCGGCACCTCGCCGAGGCGGCGCACGAGCCGCGGGAGTCGCTGCTGCGAGGGCTCGAGGCCTACGTCGGCGACCTGGCCGCCGCCACCGTCCGCTGACCGGTGGTCATCCGCGGTCCGCGGCGCTCACCGCCGCGCAGCGCGGTGGCCGGCTCAGGCCGGTGTATCGAGCAGCTGGATCGTCCAGTGCGGGTGTGGCCCCGCGGCCGTCACGGCGATGCCCGCTCCCACGACCGCCTCGACGAGGATCGCCAGGGTGTGAGGCGACGCCGGCGGCACGGCCGGCCCGCCCGGGACCGTGCAGTCGAGGGTGTCGGCATCGACCACCTCCGCCCGTGCGCCGAGCCGGCCGGCGATCGTGGCGGCGGCCGCCGCCTGGCCCGGGCAGGAGAGACGGCAGCGCCAGTCCCGGCCGGACGCGAACGCGGCGAACACCGCGGGCCCCTGCCGCACGGCGCGTCCCTCCGCGAGCACGACGAGGTGCGTGAAGCAGTCGGGCACCCGGGCGTCGTCGATCGCCGCGACGACGGTCCGGCCCGCGATCTGCAGGTCGCCGATGAGCCGCTCCACCGTCCGCCGCTGGTGCGGGTCGAGGCCGCCGCAGGGATCGTCCACGAGCAGCAGGTCTGGATCGTGCAGCAGGGCCCGGCCGAGCAGCAGCATCTTCGCCTGCCCGTCGGGAAGCGTGTCGATCGCCGTCGCACCGCCTCCCTCGAGATCCGCCAGTGCCAGGGCCCGCGTCACCGCCTCGCGCAGCGGCCGGCCGGCGAGGCCGGCGGCGCGGCCGAACAGGGCGAGGAACTCGTCCGCCCGCACGGCGGGCCAGGCGGGCAGGTGTGACGGCACGTAGCCCAGCCGCATCCGGGCCGCGTCGGCGGCCCGCCGCAGCGAGTGACCGGCGACGAGGATGTCGCCGCCTCGCACCGGCAGGGCGCCGGCCGCCGCCGCCAACAGCGAGCTCTTGCCGGCTCCCGACCTGCCGATGACCGCCAGCGTCTCGCCCGCGGCCGCCGTCAGCGAGAGGCGGTCGATCACCATCCGGCCGGATCGCTCCACGATCGCACGGTCGCAGCGAAGCATGCCGTGGTCCCCTTCCCAGCCTGATCCGGGCCGGTCAGTCCGCCGGCGGTGCCGTCCGCCCGAGCCGCTCGGCGGTCATCTCCAGCGACACGAGCAGGCCCTTGGCCTTGTTGAGCGTCTCCTGAAACTCGTTCTCCGGCACGCTGTCGGCGACGATGCCCGCCCCCGACTGCACGTAGGCCCGGCCGCCCGTGATCACCACGGTCCGCAGGGCGATGCAGGTGTCCATGGCGCCGCTGAAATCGATGTAGCCCACCGCGCCGGCATAGGGGCCGCGTTTGCGCGGCTCCAGTTCGTCGATGATCTCCATCGCCCGGATCTTGGGGGCACCCGACACGGTGCCTGCCGGCAGGCAGGCCCGCAACGCGTCGAACGCCGTGGTGTCGGGGGCGAGGCTGCCGGTGACGTTGCTCGTGATGTGCATCACGTGGCTGTAGCGTTCGATCGACATCACGTCGCTGAGGGCCACCGATCCGATCCGCGACACCCGCCCCACGTCGTTGCGGCCCAGGTCGATGAGCATCACGTGTTCCGCCCGCTCCTTCGGGTCGGCCAGCAGGCCCTCCGCCAGGAGGCGGTCCTCCTCGGGCGTCCGGCCGCGGGGACGCGTGCCGGCCAGCGGCCGCACCGTGACCTGGCCGTCCACGACCCGCACCATGATCTCGGGCGAACTGCCGACGAGGGTGGCGTCGGGGGTGCGCAGGTAGAACATGAACGGGCTGGGGTTCACCACCCGGAGCGTGCGGTAGAGTTCCAGCGGCGGCAGGTCGAAGGGCAGTTCGAGCCGGCGGCTGAGCACCACCTGGAAGATGTCTCCGGCACGGATGTATTCGATCGCCTTCTCCGTGGCGGCGAGGAACTCCTCGCGGGTCGAGGTGGCACGGGCCGTGCCGTCGGCGAGGCACCGCGGCTCGCGGCGGGGGCCGATGTCGGCCGCCGGCGGCCAGGCGGACGGCCGGAACAGGTCGTCGATGGTGGCGTCGATGCGGCGGCAGGCCGCCTCGTGTCCCGCCGCCACCTCCGCGGGGGATCCGCCCGCGACGTCGGCCAGCACGACGACGTCGAGCGACTTGGTGACGTTGTCGAAGACGAGCAGGCGGTCGTAGAACGAGAAGCACAGGTCGGGCAGACGCAGGTCGTCCGCCGGCGGGCCGGGAAGCCGTTCCGCGTACCGCACGGAGTCGTAGGCGGCGTAGCCGACGGCGCCGCTGGTGAAGGGCGGCAATTCGGCGAGGTGGGCCGGCCGGTACCGGGCCATCTGCGACTCGAGGTCGGCCAGGGGGTCGGCCGATTCGAACTCCTCCACCGCATCCGCGGCGGCCCGTCGGATGCGGACGGTCCGTCCGAAGGCCTCGAATCGCAGGAACGGGTCGGCGCCCAGAAAACTGTAGCGGCCCACCTTTTCGCCGCCGACCACGCTCTCGAACAGGCAGGCCGAGTCGCCGGCGTCGATCCTCGCGAACGCGGACAGCGGCGTCAGGCCGTCGGCGAACAGCCGGCGGTAGACCGGCACGAGGCGGCTCGTCCGTGCGAGCGCCTCGAAGCGGCCCCGTTCCGGGAGGTACGACATGGAGGAACGCCCAAGCTGGAGGAACGCCCGGGAGGAAGGAGCCCGGCGACCGCCGCCCACGGCACGCGGGGACGAGTGGGCGGCGAACCACAGTATCCCCGGTTCGCCCGGGGCAACAAGCCCGCACGCGTGCGGGCGGCCGGCCGGCGGTGGCCGGTTCGCGGTCCGTCGCGGGGGACGAGGGCGACCCGCCGACCGGCGGCCGCTATGATTTTCCTGGGAGAGTTCACTCCACGCGGCCGAGCCCGGCCACAGCCTTCTCGCCACGACGTCCTCGGCGGATCCCACATGAAGTGCCAGCAGTGCGACAAGCAGGCGGTGTTCCACATCACGGAACTCGAGACCGGGGCCGTGCGTGAACTGCACCTCTGCGAGGATCACGCCCGCGTCTACCTGAACCAGGCCGACGGCGGCGCGGCCTCCGCCGAGGCGGGGGAGGCGGCCGACCCGGGGGAGGCCGGCGGCCAGTTGGGGGTCGGCCAGACGGCCGACGAACTGGCGGCCCTCGATCAGCGGGCCTGCGACATGTGCGGCATCACCTTCTTCGAATTCCGCAACCAGGGGCGGCTGGGCTGCCCGCACGACTACGTGCAGTTCGCCAAGGAGCTCGACCCGCTGATCGCCAACATCCACGGCGCGACCGAGCACGCCGGGCGGCGGCCGGTCCGCACCGGGCCGCTCGCCGAGGCGGCCGCGACGGCGGGCACGGCCGAACTGACCGGGGTGATCGGGCTGCGCCGGGAGATGAAGGAGGCGATCGGCCTCGAGGACTACGAGAAGGCGAAGGAAAACCGCGACGCCATCCGGACCATCGAGGACCGCTGGATCCCGCCGGCCCGCCAGCCAGCAGAGCAGTCAGCACAGGAGGAGGGGCCGCCCCCCGCGAGGACATGAAGCTCGACACGCTCACCCAATCGATCGGCGAATGGCTGCGGGGCACCGGTCCGGAGTCGGATATCGTCATGAGCAGCCGGGTGCGGCTGGCCCGCAACCTCGCCCACTATCCGTTCGTCAGCCGTGCCACCGAGCAGGATCGGGCGGACATCGAGCGGTTCCTGCGGGAGCGGATCGCCGCGGTGCCGGTGGGCCGAGGGCTGGAGTCGATCGACGTGGGAGGCCTCGAGGAGATCGATCGCCAGTTCCTCGTCGAACGGCAGTTGATCAGCCGCGAACATGCCGACGCCCAGGGCGCCCGCAGCGTGGCCATCGACCCGCTCGAGCAGGTGAGCCTGATGATCAACGAGGAGGATCACCTCCGCATCCAGTGCATCCACAGCGGCCTCGACCTGCGGGGGGTCTGGGAACAGATCCGCGTGGTGGACGAGCAGATCGAACGCGTCGTGCCCTACGCCTTCCATCCCCGGTTCGGCTATCTCACCGCCTGTCCCACGAACGTGGGCACCGGCATCCGCGTGAGCGTCATGCTCCACCTGCCGGCGCTGGTGATCACCCGCCAGATCGACAAGGTGTTCCGCAGCCTGCACAAGATCTCGCTGGCCGTCCGCGGCCTCTACGGCGAGGGATCCCAGGCGATGGGCGACTTCTACCAGATCTCCAACCAGACCACGCTCGGCAAGTCGGAGGAGGAACTGGTGGAACAGGTCGGCGACGTGGTGCCGGTCCTGATCGACTACGAGCGCCGGGCCCGCGAGTTCCTGGTGCGCGAGACGGAGCAGAACGTGCACGACCAGGTGAGTCGCGCCTACGGCATCCTGCGGACGGCCCAGACGATCAGCGCCGAGGAGACCATGCAGCTCCTGTCGCGGGTGCGGATGGGCGTGCTCCTGGGGCTGATCGGCGACGTCAAGATCGCCGACATCAATTCGCTCCTCATCCGCACCCAGCCGGCCCACCTGCAGAAGATCCGCGGCGTGGAACTCGACACCAAGGATCGCAACATCGAGCGTGCCCGCTACCTGCGGCAGCACTTCGAGGCGGGTGACCACAACGTCAACTGACGCCGGCGACCCGCCGGAGCGGGCGACCGCCGACCGGTGTGCGGCGGGGCCGGCATCAGGCCGGTGCCGCGAGCATCCGCCGCAGCGGGCCCACGACCGGCGGCGGCACGAACTTCAGCAGCGCCGCGTCGTCGGCCAGCGGGGTGATCTGCTTGAGCAGCGACGAGGAGATGTGCGAGTAGGCGGCGTCGGCCATGAGGAACACCGTCTCCACACCGGCATCGAGCTTGCGATTGGCCAGGGTCATGGTGAACTCGGCGTCGATGTCGGTCAGCGACCGGACGCCGCGCAGGAGGACGTGCGCGTTCTGCTGGCGGACGAAGGCCACCGCCAGTCCGCTGAACAGTTCCACCTGGACGGTGTCCAGGTGCGCCGTGGAATCGCGGACCAACCGCACGCGTTCGGCCAGCGTGAAGATGGGCTGCTTCTCCGGATTGATGCCGACGCCGACGACGACGGTGTCGAAGATCCGGCTGGCCCGCTCGATGACGTCGAGGTGGCCGAGGGTGATCGGATCGAACGAGCCGGTGTAGACCGCCTTGCGGGCCTGCGGGCGCGCCTGATCGTGGAGCGGGGCGTGGGGCTGGTTCACGGCGACGAAACCTCCTGCGGGCGGCGGGCATGAACGGGGGCGAAGCGGGGCCGGCCGGCCCTCGCCACCGGGGACATCGGCACGCCGCGGACCCGGGACGGGTGGCATCTCGGCCGCGAGCCGATATCGTAAGCGAATCGGCGGCGCCGGGAATCGACGTGTGGAGGAGGCTGGAACCCCGTGGCGAAAGTGATGCCCTTTGTCGGGATGGTCGTGTCGGGACTGGTGGCGATCCTGTTCCTCGCCGACCTGGCGGCCGGATTCCCGTTCCAGCGGGTGAGCATGCTGACCGACGTCGGGTTCCTCGTCAGCAGCCTGCTCCTGGCCTATCTCAGCTGGTCGATCATGCGGAAACCACGCCGCTGATCCCGCGGCAGGTCCCTGGCACCGACCCAGGCCCGCCGCCGCACCGCCTCAGGCGGCAGCCCGCAGCACCGATCCGCCCAGGGCGTGTCGCCCGCCCCCGGTGATCAGATCGGCCAGGTCGGCGAGGTGCACGCAGACGGCCCGCGGGGCGTCACCGGGCCTGCCGGCCCCCGCCCAGGTCCTCCATTGATCGAGGCGTCCCGCGACGGCGTCCGGCGTGCCGCCGCCAACATCGACGACGACGAGGCCGCCCTGGGCCGGCCTGCTGCCCCACGGCAGCAGGCGACTCACCATGCCCGGCGGCGTGGCCTGCGTCATGACCACCTCCCACAGCCCCCAGAGCGTGCTGCGGCACGGCCAGCCCGGCGGCGCGGGCCGCCGCGATCCCCGGGAGGTGTCGTCGAGACGGCTGCGGCAGGCGATCCGGACGCCCCCCTCCACCAGCAGCCGACGCTGCTCCTGGGAGACGTCGCCGTGCAGCACGACCGCCTCCAGTCCCGGCACCGCGGCGCCGGCGTCGGCGAGCAGCCTGCGGACGCCGGACACAGACGACTGCTCCGGCATCTCCAGGGCGACGTGCCGTGACGCGGAGGCCTCGGGGCCGTGCCCTGCGACCAGGGCCAGCCGCTCGACGGCCGTGATCCAGGTGACCGGAACCGCGGCCCGGACGGCAGCCTGCCGACAGGCTTCGACGAGCGGTCGCGGCATGTCCGCCGGGAGACGGCAGCAGATGGCCAGCGTGGTCGGCAGACCGGATCGGCCCATGGCGATTCTCCACCCCTGCAAGGGTCCGCGGCAGCGGCCGGTGTTTTCCCCGGCCTGCGTCCTGCGCCGCAGTCGTGACGGCGTGCAGCAACAGGTATCGACGCGGCTTTCCCGGGTTCTGCAATGGCACCGCGGATTCACCGGGCAATCGGCCCTGACGATCAGGCGGACGGGGAGGGGTGGGCAAGCTCCCAGCTGGCGATGGCCTCGACGAGCCGTTCGGTCGTCGCGGTCATGGCCTCCACGGTGGGCTCGACCCCGTGACGCCGCAGGGTGGCCGACGTGACGGGGCTCAGGCTGGCGACCCGCCACTGTCTCATGCGGTCGCCGAACAGGCCCACCGCCGCCTCGGCGATCAACGAACTCGTGACGGTGATCCAGGCGACGGGCCGCTGTGCGACCGCCGCGGCGGCGGCGGTGTCGAGCCTGTCGATCGGCTCGCTGGCATACGCGGGCACCTCGAGCACCGTGTGCCCGCGGGCCTCGAGTTCCGTCCGCATCAGGTCGCGGCCGCGGTTGGCCCGCACGAGCAGAAACCGCAACGGTGCCCGTGCGTCGGCGAATGCGGCCGTGACCCCCTCGGAGCGGAAGGTCGCGGCGGTGAGGTCGCAGGAGAGGCCGGCGTGGTCGAGTTGCTGGCTGGTCGCGGGGCCGATGGCAGCCAGCCGGGCGGTCCCCAGCGACCGGGCGTCGCGGCCCGCCGCCCGCAGCCGGTCCACGAAGCCCCGCACGCCGTTGACGCTGGCGAACACGATCCAATCGAAGGTGTCGGCCTGCCGGATGGCCGCGTCGAGCGGTTCCCACGAGGCGGGCGGTCCGATGCGGATCACCGGCACGTGGAGGGACTGGCCACCGGCCGCGCGGATGCAGTGGTCGAGTTCCCCCCCCTGCCCTGCCGGCCGGGTGTTGAGGACGAGCCTGCCGGCCAAGGGGCCGTCGGCCGCCACCGTCCCCCCGCTGCCGGACGGCGGCACGACGTCTCCCACGATCACGACGGCGGGGGCGGGCCAACGATGGCGTTCGAAGTCGGCGGCACACCGCTCGAGCGTGCTCGTGGCGATCCGCTGGTCGGGCCATGAGCAGTGGCTCACGATCATCACGGGTGTGCGGGCCGGCTTGCCCGCCGCCAGCAGGCCCTGCGACCAGCGTCCGGCCTGATCCACGCCCATGTAGATCGCCAGCGTGCCGGGGATGGCAGCCAGTTGGGCGAAGTCGATCCCCTCGGGCTTGTCGGCCGCCTCGTGGCCGGTGACGATCGTCAGGCTCGATGCCGCCGAGCGGCTCGTGAGCGGGATGCCTGCGGCGGCTGCCGCGGCGGCCGCCGCCGTCACCCCGGGCACGATCTCGATCGGGATGCCGGCGGCCCGGACGGGGCCGATCTCCTCCTCGAGCCGGCCGAAGATGGCGGGATCGCCCCCCTTCAGCCGCACGACGGTCCGGCCCGCGCCGGCCAGCCGGGCCAGGAGTCGGCCCGTCGCCTCGCCGGGATCCCCCTCGTCCTTGAGGCCGTCCCGCGGGACCGCCAGCCGCTCCGCCCCGGCGGCCGCGACGTCGAGCACCGCGGCCGGCACGAGCACGTCGTGGACGATCGCGTCCGCGGTCCGCAGGCACTCCATGGCCCGCACCGTGAGCAGTCCGGGATCTCCCGGCCCGGCCCCGACGAACAGCACCCGGCCCCGACGACGGTCGTCCCCGCTCACAGGAGAGGCACTGCTGGACATCGGAGGCTTCGGGATGAGTGCGGCCCGCGGGCGGAATGCCACGGGGTGTTCGAGGCTGGACGTGTGGACCGTCCCGGCCGTGCCATCACGGCGTCTTTCAGGCTCGCCCGGCCGGGCACTACACTCGGCGGTGGCGGGCCGGCCCTATTCAGCCGGCACGTCGGTGCCGAAAACGGCAGCATACCCTGCCAGCGGCATCGCCGGGGCCAGCCATCCTGTCCCCGCGATCATTCCCCCGATCGTCATCTGGTTCCCCGCGATCCCAGTGCCCATGTCGAACAACCCCTCCGGCGCCCCCGCGGCCGGCGCGTCCGCCCCGCAGCCGTCCGCCTCGCTCTCGCCGGCCGAGCGGCAGCGGTTGACCCAATGCTTCCAGCACGGCTCGCAGAGCGTCTCGAAGAACATCGACTACGCGATCGACATGTTCGTGACGTGCGTCGCCGGTGACCCCGGCAACGCGATCTACCTGCAGCACCTGCTCGGTACGCTGCGGCTCAAGCACGGCGTCAAGAAGGGGGGCGGGCTGTCCGGCCTCTGGTCGGCGGGCGGGCGGGCCGGACTGAGGAAGCTGATCGCTTCGGGCAAGCAGCGCGAGGCGGTGAAGCAGGGGCTCGACATCGTCAAGGGGAACCCCGGTGACCACGGCACCTTGCTGGTCCTCGCCGAGGCCTGCGGCCAGCTCGGATTCGCCGACACGCAGCGGTGCTACCTGAAGGCGGCCCTCGACGCCGCGCCGGCGGACGTCGAGGTGAACCGCAGGTGTGCCGAGTTCCTGGCATCGGACGGCGAGTACGACCAGGCGATCGCCTGCTGGCGACGGATCAGCGCCGTCAAGGGGATGTCCGAGGAGGCTGAGCGGCAGATCGCCAGGCTGGCGGTCGACAAGACGATCTCGGCCGGGGAAGGCCTCGCCGGCCGCAAGCCGACGGCGGCGGGCGGCAGGCCGGAGCAGGCCGCCGAGGGCGACGCCGCCCCCGATCGACGCGGGGAGCTCGAGCGCGCGATCGCCGCCAATCCCGCCGACATCGACGCCCAGTTGGAGCTGGCGGACATCGTCGAGCGGGATGGCACGCTCGAGGACGCGGAGCGGATACTCGGCCGTGCCCTGGCGGCGTCCGGCAACGACCTCAAGGTCCGGGAGCACGTGGAGGACCGCCAGCTCCGCTGGACGCGGCAGCGGCTCCACCTGGCGGACAAGCGGCTCGCGGAGGAGGACAGCCCCGGCAACCGGCAGGCGGTCGAACGGCTGCGCACGACCCTCCTGAAGCAGGAGATCGAGGTGTTCTCGGCGCGGTGTTCGCGGTACCCCGAGAACGTCACCTGGAAGTACGAACTGGCGATGCGGCTCAAGGCCGCGGGCAACCATGCGGAGGCGATCAAGCACTTTCAGGAGGTGCTGCAGGACGCCCGCCGGAAGGGGGCCGTCGCCCTCGAACTCGGCGAATGCTTCCAGAAGATCAGGCAGTATCCGCTGGCGATGCGGAACTACCAGACCGCCGTGGAATCGCTCACCGAACGCGAGCAGGAACTCCGCAAGCGGGCGCTCTACCGGGCCGGGGTGCTGGCGGCCGGCCTGGACGACGTCGACTCGGCCCGGAAGTACCTGTCGGCCCTGGCGGAACTCGACTTCGGCTACCGCGATGTGCGGCAGCGTCTGGACAAGCTGACGCCGGCGAAGGATAAAGGGTCGGCTTCCTGACCGTTTCCGGCGGCCCCGTCGGTCGCCCGGGCGGCACCCTGCGGCGGCGTTCGTTCGCCGACCGCGGTCGCCGCCGTCACCATCCGTTTCCCCGACCACGTCGTCTCCATTTCCCAGAGGGTAGATACCGGCATGCCACACTCGGCCAGCGCCAAGAAGCGCCACAAGCAGAACCTCCGCAACCGCGAGCGCAACCGCGCCGCCAAGTCGGAACTCAAGTCCCACGTGCGGAAGGTTGTCGCGGCGATCGACGCCGGCGACATCGGCCAGGCGCGTGAGGCGCTGCGGGCCCTGGCGAGCAAGGCCGACAAGGCCGCCGCGTCCCACAAGATCCACCGCAACAAGGCCGCCCGCATCAAGTCGCGGCTGTCGGCGCGGATGCTGGCCGCTTCGAAGGGAGACACCGCCACCGCCGCGAAGGGGGCCGCCAAGGCGGCGAAGGGCACGGCGGCGAAGGCCGGCGGCAGGGCCAAGAAGCCGGCGGCCGGACCCAAGTCCTGACGCGACGAGTCGTGACGAGACGAGTCGTGGCGCGACGAGTCCTGGCCGTGGCCTCAGGCCGGCGGGGCGAGAACCCCGCACCCGCCTACCAGTCGATGCGGGTGGCGTCGAAGACGGGGCCCTCGACGCACGTCCGCCGGTAGTCCCAGCCGCCGGTCTCGTCGCGGACGCGGGCCACGCACGTGAAGCATATGCCGATGCCGCAGGCCATCGGTGCCTCCAGCGAGACGTCGCAGGAGACCGCGCGGCGGGCCGCCCAGCGGGCAACCGCCGCCATCATCGGGTCGGGGCCGCAGCAGGCGACATGGAGCGGCCGGGGCGTCGCGGCCGCGGCGGCGGGCTCGGACGTGCCACCCGCCCCGAACACCGCGTCGAGCAGATCGATCACCGTGCCACGCAGGCCGGCCGAGCCATCGAGGGTGGCCTGGTGGACGTCGATGCCCGCCGCGCGGAAGTCGTCGATCCCGCCGAACAGGCCGGCGTGCCGGGCGCCCCAGCAGCAGGTGACGCGGGCGGACCGTGGCGGCAGCGGCCGGCCGGCCGGACCGTAGGCGGCGTCGCCGAGCCGCTCCCGGCCGAGGGCCAGCAACGCGGTCTGGCCGATCCCCCCGGCCACCAGCACGAGGTGGTGGACGGCCGGCATCTGGAAGCCGTTGCCCAGCGGGCCCCAGGCGATCAGTTCGCTGCCGACGGGGATGTCACGCAAGGCCGTGGTGAACCGCCCGTGCACCGCGTAGACGAAGTCGGCGTACCGCCGCGTCGTCCCCGCCTCCGGGTCGGGGAACGTGTCGTAGACCGCCAGCGGCCGTGCCAGGAGCGGATCGTTGCGGTGCGGAATCCGCAGCATGGCGAACTGGCCGGGCGTGGCCGCCGCGGCGATCGCCGGGCAGTCGATGCGGATCCGCCAGGTGTTGTCGGCGATCCGGGCATGGGCCACGACCCGCGTCGGGGTGAAGGCGGCGGCGTCGGCGTAGCAGGTCCCCACGGCGGTGGAAACGGCGGCACTCATGGAATCCTTTCGCGTGGAGAATGGTGCTGGAGGGCGGTGATGGCGGCAACGGGTGCCATCCGTCCCGGATCAAGACCCGGCGGCCTCTCCCCCGCCCCGTGGCTTCCGCCAGGAGGAGGCCTTGCCGGCCCGGCGCGGGCGGCCCTTGGGCCGCTTCGCCTGGTCGCCGTGCGACGGGCGGTTCGCCCCCGCCGCATGCGGTGGTCGCTTGGCCCCCTTGCCGAAGGGCGGACGCTTCGAACCCTCGGCATGCTGCGGACGCCGCTGTCCGCCGCGCTCCTGCGACGGTCTCCTGCCCTCCGGCCGCCCTTCGCTGCCGGCCGTGTCGAGCCGGCCCGCCTCGAGCGGCCCGATGGCCGCGATCGCGTCGTGCCGCAGGCCCTCGATCTCGCTCCAGGCCAGTTGCCGCCACTGGCTCGGCAGCAGGTTCCCCAGCGACAGCTTGCCGACGGCGACACGCTTGAGCTGGTGCACCTTGTGGCCGAGCCTGGCGAGCATCCGGCGGATTTCCCGGTTCTTCCCCTCGTCGAGCACCATCTCCAGCACGGCGCTCTGCTTGTGCTGCGAGCGGATCTCGACCCGCTTGGCGTGGACCTTGCCCTCGGCCAGCGTGATGCCGCGGCGGATCTTGTCGAGGAGTTCCTGCGAGGGCACGCCCGCAACCTGCACCAGATACTTCTTCTCCACGCCGTACCGGGGGTGCGAGAGCAGGTTCGCCAGCCCGCCGTCGTTCGTGACGAGGATCAGCCCCTCGCTCATGCGGTCGAGGCGGCCGATGGCGAACAGCCGCTGCTCGCCGGGCACCAGATCGACGACCCGCGGACGACCGGCAGGATCGTAGTTGGTCGTCACCACGCCGACGGGCTTGTTGAGCATGTAGACGACCCGCTTCGGGTTGGGCAGCCGTTCCCCGTCGACGCGGACCTCCGCGGCGAGCGGATCGATCCGCGTGCCCAGTTGCGTCACCACCTGGCGATCGACCTCGACGCGGCCGGTGGTGATGAGTTCCTCGCAGGTGCGGCGGCTCCCGAGCCCCGCGGCCGCGAGCACCTTCTGCAGCCGCTCGAGACCGTCCTCGGCCGCCTGCAACCGCTTGAAGGCGGCGGATCGGGCCTCGTCCTCGTCGGGCACCGCCACCGGCTGTGCGGGCCGCCGCGAGGTGATCCGCGACGGTTCTACCCGCGGCGGCCGGACCGGCCGGACTGGTCCGGCCGGTCGAGGCCGACCGGGACCGGTGGGCCGGGGCGGCCGGCCGCTGGCGGAGGGAGACGGTCTTCCCGGTCTCCCCGCCGGACCCTTGGCGGGCCGTGGGGGACGGGGCGGGCGTGGGGAGCGGTCTGCGGGCACGGGACCATCCGTCGGAGAGAGTGTCGGCCGGGGCTCGCCGGGCGATCGCCGCGAGGGCCCGGGCAAACCCCGATCATACACCCCCGGCGGACCGGCCGTCGTCGCGGCCGGGCGGGGCGTTCACTGCACCGGGGCCCACCAGCGTGACCGACGCACTTCCGGCACGGGGACGGCGAAGTCGCGGGGACGCAGTCCGTCGTTGAGCGGCAGCCGCAGGCTGGAGGGAAGCATGTCGTCCTCCAGATACGGGTCGAATCGCACGGCGCGGCGCTGCTGGGACCGCACCGGTCCCGGTTCGAGCCATTCCGGTTTGCCCAGCGACGCACAGCCGGAGCACGCCGCCAGTGCGGCGACGATCCCCAGCAGCGGCCCGCACGTCGGCAGCGGGCCGATCGTCGGGAGTGGACGAGCCGCCGCTCGGCTGCGGCACGGGGACCTGAGGGATGGCATGGCGGCACCGTCGGAGGTGGGGACGGACGGGGGGCGGAGTGTAGGGGCCGCCAGGCAGCCATCCCAAGGCCGGTTTCGCCGCGGCCTGACGCCGATTGTTCCGCGGGAAGGCGGCCGGCGCGACGTGTCAGGGCAGCTGGACGTGCAGCAGCGTCGCCGTCGAGCCCGCACCCGGCCGGGCGGCGAGTACCTGCCGGCCGATCGCGGCCGGCAGCAGGCAGCTCGTGCCGCGGGTCAGTGGCGGCAGCTGCCAGTGGTCCGGAAGGTGCCATGCCCCGGAGATGACCGCGAGAAAGTGGCAGGCGTCATCGCCTCCGACGGCCCAGTCGGTCGCCGACCGCACCTCGTCGAATTGGAAGTGGTCGCACCGCACCAGGCGACGGACCGCCCGATCGGCGGAGCCCGGCGGCTGCGCCGACCGTGCGACCGGGGCGACCGGAGTGAACGACGTCACCGCCTCCAGGCCCTCCTCGATGTGGAGCGGCCGCGGCCGGCCGTCGGCGCCGGTCCGGTTCCAGTCGTGCAGGCGGTACGTGACGTCGCTCGACTCCTGGATCTCGGCCACGACGAGCCCCGCGCCGATCGCGTGCACCGTGCCGGCCGGGATGAAGATGCAGTCGCCGGCGACCGGTTCGAACGAGTGCAGCACCTCGTCGCACCGCCCCGCGACGAGTGCGGCCGCCAGCGACGCCCGGTCGGTGCCGGGACGCAATCCCGCGTAGATGCGGCTGCCCGGCGCCGCATCGAGCACGTACCACGCCTCGGTCTTGCCGAGGTCGGGCGGCGACCGCCGCGCCGCCCGCGCGTCGTCCGGGTGCACCTGCACCGACAGGTCGTGGAGGGCATCGAGAAACTTGAACAGCAGCGGAAAGGACGGCCGTGGGGCGTGCCGACCGAGCAGGTCCGCCCCGCGGGTCCGCACCAGCTCGCCAAGGGCGGTCCCCCGCAGCGGGCCGGCGGCCACCAGGCTCTGGTCCGTGCCCCGATCGACGAGTTCCCACGATTCGGCGTAGGCGTCGCCGGGCGGGAGGCGGCGACCGAGGCAGGTCTCGAAGCGGCGGCCGCCCCAGAGGTAGTGGCGGTAGAGTGGCTCGAGCAGCAGCGGATGCATGGGCTGGGGCGTCCGTTGAAAGGGGGAGACGGTCCGTGCGGCACCTGTCAGGAGCGGGCGTACCCCTCCACGATCCTGCCGATCCAGAAGCAGCACAGCGCCGCCACGAGCATCACGAGCATCTGCCCGAGGCTGATGGCATGGTTGAGCTCGAGGATGACGGCGACCGCGGGGATGAACAGGCCGAGCAACTGACCGAGCCGACCGATCGCCGCCATCGCCTCGCCCTCCGGCCGCCGGGTGCGGGTGGGCGTCGGAACCGGCGTCCCGACCCACTGCCCGAACGGTCGCCGGATCGTAAGGAGTCCCGCCGATTTTCGCCATGCGCGCCGGGACGCGTGGCGTTTTCCGCCGCGATCCGCGGCGGCCGGCTTGTCGCCCGGAATTTCTCGACGATACTTCGGGGCGTCCGCGCGACGCGCCGGACGCCCACCACCCCGGTCACCTCACACCGTTTCAGGAGTCACGCACGATGGGACGACATGGCGCAGTCACGTTCAAGGGCAACCCGCTCACCCTGGTGGGGAGCGAGGTGAAGGTCGGCGCGGCGGCCCCCGATTTCGACGTCGTCGCCTACACGTCCGGCGGCATGCAGCACATCCGCAAGGCCGACCTGCTCGGCAAGCCGGCGATCATCAGCGTGGTGCCCTCGCTCGACACGCCCGTCTGCCAGATCCAGACGAAGACCTTCAACACGCGGCTGGCGGCGCTCGGCGACAAGGTCACCCCGCTGACCGTGAGCCTCGACCTGCCCTTCGCGATGAACCGCTTCTGCGGGGCGGAGTCCATCACCGCGATGAAGGTCGGCAGCGACTACATGGACCGCGGCTTCGGCACCGCGTGGGGCGTGCTCATCGACGAGCTGAAGATTCTCGCCCGGGCCGTGTTCGTCCTCGATGCACAGGGGGTCGTGCGGTACGCCCAGGTGGTGCCCGAGGTGGCCTCCGAGCCCGACTACGACGCGGCGCTCGCCGCCCTCACGGCGCTCGTTTCGTGAGGCCGGCGGGCGGCTTCGCGTCGGTCCGGCCGGGCCGGCGGAGAGGGGCCGCGTGATCTGCAGGATGCCTGCGGCGGCCGGTCGCGGGGCGGCCCGTCAGGTCCTGAGCAAGGCTTCGATCGACGTCCGGGCGGCGTCCAAAGCCTCGGGGAGCTTGTCCACGAGCTTGCCCCCGGCTTGCGCGAGGTCGGGCCGCCCCCCGCCCTTGCCGCCCACGATCGCCGCCGCTTCGCGGATCCAGTTGCCCGCGGACAGCCCGCGGGCCTCGAGTTCGCGGCTGATCGCGGCCACCAGCGTGACCTTGTCGCCCTCGATCGATCCGAGGAGAACGGCGACCGGGCTCGCCTTGCGCCGCAGCTGATCGATGCACTGCCGCATCGCCCCGGCGTCGCTCCCGCGGGCGTCCGCGACCACGATGCGTGTCCCCGACACCTCGTGGGCTGAGGCGAGCAGCTCGTCGGCCGACGGCGCCGTCCCGGTCGCCGCGGGCTTGCTCTTCTTGAGATCCTTGAGTTCCTTCGCGAGCGCCGCCAGGCGGTGCGGCAGTTCGGCCACCGGCACCTTCAGACCGCCGGCGGCCTCGGCCAGCACGCCCTCCGTCTGCCGAAACCGGTCGAGCCCGCGGAGCCCCGTGACGGCGGTGATCCGCCGGGTGCCGGCCGACACGCTCTCCTCCCCGGTGATCCGCACGAGCCCGATCTGGCCCGTGTTGGAGACGTGCGTGCCCCCGCAGAGTTCGCGGCTCACGCCCTCCATGGTGACCATCCGCACGACGTCGGGATACTTCTCGCCGAAGAGCATCATGGCGCCCGCATGGCGTGCCTCGGCCAGCGGCAGGAGCCTCGCGGCCACCGGCACCGCGGCCAGCGTGTGCTCGTTGACCATGGTCTCGATCTGCTCGAGCGTCTCGCGGCCCACGCTGCTCGAATGGGAGAAGTCGAACCGCAGCAGGTCGGCATCGACCTTCGAGCCCTGCTGCACGGCGTGCGGGCCGAGATAGTGCTGGAGCGCCGCGTGCAGCAGGTGGGTGGCGGAATGGGCACGGCGGATCGCCGCGCGTCGGGACGCCGCCACCTCCGTCCGCACGGCCTGCCCGAGGTCGAGCACGCCCTGCCGCAGATGCCCGACGTGGAGCATGAATCCCCCCTCCCGCTGCGTGTCGGCGACCTCGAAGCTGCCGCCGTCCCAGGCCAGCGTGCCGGTGTCGCCCACCTGGCCACCCGATTCGCCGTAGAAGCTCGTGCGGTCGAGCACGACGGTGACGGGGGCGTCGTGGCCGATCTCGCGGAGGGAGTCGCACAGCCGTCCGCGGGCGATGATGCCGATCACCCGCCCCTCGGTGGCGAGCGTGTCATAGCCGACGAACTCGGAGCCGTGCATCGTTTTCTTCAGGGCGTCGAGCGGCCCGGACGTGAACACTTCCACGCGGCTGCCGGCACCCGACCGCTGGCCGTGGGCATCCATCGCCTCGCGGAACCCGGGCCAGTCGAAGCGGCAGTTGCGTTCGGCCGCCATCGTCTCCAGCAGCTCGGGCGGAAAGCCGTAGGTCGTGTAGAGTTCGGCCGCATCCCCGCCGCCGACCAGGCCCGTGCCGGAGCGGTCGATCGCGGCGAACAGCCTGTCGATGCGGTCGAGGCCGCCGTCGATCGTGGCGAGGAACGATTCCTCCTCCCGCTTGATGACGCCGGCGACACGGTCGGTCGTCTCGGCCAGCTCGGGGTAGGGCACGCGCATCATCGCCGCCACGGTCGCCGGCAGGTGGTGCAGGAACGGGTCGCGGATGCCCATCTGGCGGCCGTCGAGCACGGCCCGTCTCAGCAGCCGCTTGACGACGTACTTTTCCTCGTTGTTGCCCGGCAGCACGTTCTCGTGGATGGCGAAGGTGCAGGCGCGGACATGGTCGGCGATCCGGCGCATCCTCCGGCCGTCGTCGCTGGCGGGCTCGTAGGGCCGGTGGCAGACCTCCGCCACGGCCTCGACGATCGGCCGCAGGATGTCGATGTGGAAGTTGCTGTCCACCCCCTGGAGCATCGCGGCGGTCCGCTCCAGCCCCATCCCCGTGTCGATGTTGCGGCTGGGCAGGGGGTGCAGGTTGTCGGGCGGCGGTCCGACGCGGTTGAACTGGGTGAAGACGAGGTTCCAGATCTCGACGTCGCTCCCGTCGGGCATGCGGTAGAAGATTTCGCTGCACGGGCCGCAGACGCCGTCGGGTCCCTGCGAGGGGGAACTGGCGGGCCAGAAGTTGTCGTCCTCCCCCATCCGCGTGATCCGCGCGGCGGGCACGCCCACTTCGTCGGACCAGATGGCGTAGGCCTCGTTGTCGTCGTGGTAGACCGTGATCGAGAGCTTGTCGGGGGCGATGCCGAGCCAGTTGCGGGCGGTGAGGAATTCCCAGGCCCAGAGGATCGCCTCGCGTTTGAAGTAGTCGCCGAAGCTGAAGTTGCCGAGCATCTCGAAGAACGTGTGGTGCCGCGGCGTCCGGCCGACGTTGTCGATGTCGCCCGTCCGCAGGCACTTCTGGCAGGTCGTCGCCCGCGTGAACTCCAGCTTGCACTTGCCGAGGAAGTGGTCCTTGAACTGGTTCATGCCCGCTGGCGTGAACAGCACCGACGGGTCCCAGCGGGGCACGAGCACGTCGCTGGGGCGGCGGACGCACCCCTTCGATTCGAAGAATGCCAGGTAGGCTTCGCGGAGGTCGTCGGCCTTCATGTCGTCATCAGCTCCCTGCGGGCTCGGGCTCCGAACAGGGCGGACACTATACACGCCTCCGGTCGCGTGGGGCGACGTGGCTTCCGCCGGATGCGTGAAAAGGATCGCCCACGAGCGCTGCTTGGGTCAGTCGCTCGTGGGCGATGCGGGGCTGAATCGTCGCGGGCCGTGGGTGAGATGGTCGCGGCCGGAAGCGGTCACTCCTCGCCGCCGCCGGCCGATTCGCTGGCCACGGCGATCACGGCCTCCTTGCTGGCCAGAATCTTCTCGCGGAGTTCCTGGGCCACCTTCGGGTTCTCCTTGAGGAACAGCCGCGCCTTCTCCCTCCCCTGCCCCAGGTGCACTTCACCGTACCGCAGCCAGGTGCCCGTCTTGTCGACGATCTTGGCGAGCACCGCGAGATCGAGGATGTCGCCCTCCACGCTGATGCCGTCGGCGTGCATCATGTCGAACTCCGCCACCCGGAAAGGCGGGGCTACCTTGTTCTTCACGACCTTCACCTTGACCCGCTGCCCGACCACGTCCTCTCCGTCCTTCAGTTGGCCGATCCGGCGGACGTCGATGCGGCACGACGAGTAGAACTTGAGCGCACGGCCGCCGGGAGTCGTCTCCGGGCTGCCGAACATCACGCCGATCTTCTCCCGGATCTGGTTGATGAAGATCACGGTCGTCTTACTCTTGGCGATCGCCCCGGTCAGCTTGCGCATGGCCTGGCTCATCAGCCGGGCCTGGAGCCCCACGAACGAATCGCCGATCTCGCCGTCGAGTTCCTTCTGGGGAACGAGCGCGGCGACCGAGTCGACGACGATGATGTCCACCGCGTTCGACTTGATCAGCAGTTCGGCGATGTGCATCGCTTCCTCGCCGCTCGTGGGCTGGCTGACGAGCAGGCTCTCCAGGGAGATGCCGAGTTTCTTCGCCCAACTGGGGTCGAGCGCGTGCTCGGCGTCGATGAAGGCCGCGATGCCGCCCGCCCGCTGTGCCGCGGCGACGGCGTGCAGGGCGAGCGTCGTCTTGCCGCTCGATTCGGGACCGAACACCTCGATGATGCGTCCGCGCGGAAACCCCCTGCCGCCCAGGGCCAGATCGACCGAAAGGCTGCCGCTCGAGATGCCCTCGATCGGTGCCTGCGCGTCGCTGCCGAGCGGCATGATCGAGCCGGCGCCGAACTCCTTTTCGATCTGGGCGAGCGTGTTGCGGAGCGTCGGGTTGTCGTCGAGGAACGTCGCCACGGACTTGGCGGGCCGCCCCTTCGCGTCGCCGGCCTTGCCCGCCGACTTCGACGCATCGCTCTTGTGGGACTCGCTCTTGTGTGCTGCCTTCGCCATCCGGCCATTCTCCCCTGCAGTCAGGACCATGACGTCTGCCTCCCGCGTTTCCCGGCACGTCGTCGGGGTGGTTGCATCGCCACCATAAATCGAGCGGGTTGCCGGAAAATCGAATACTGAACGGGAGTATAGTATCGGGTGGGGCGGCGGCTGGCAAGAGGATTTTCCGCTCCGCCGTGCCGGGCCGGCGCTCGTCCCGTCGCTGACGCTCCGGGCTTGTATGTGGGCGGGCGTGTGGGGCGAGGCTGGCGGCGGGGGTATCCGCATGGAAGCCCCCGGCGTGAGCCGGGGGACGGCGGGCGGAGCCCGCCCAAGCGTGACGCGGTGAAGGTCGCCGGGCACGATGCCCGGCCCGTGCCGGCGGGCGGAGCCCGCCCAAGCGTGACGCGGTGAAGGTCG